>OHTZ01000048.1_pt1 | contig 79988 bp, 69 predicted proteins | sample 1579011 | NCBI WGS metagenome assembly OHTZ01 (sample SAMEA3879603, study PRJEB24766) | human gut metagenome | biome: human-associated habitat; feature: feces | place: USA | collected 1985/1987
CAGGCTGGCGCCTGACACCCATTCACAAGGTCATGGGCGACCATGCCTCCAGAGGTCTCACCCCCGCCGGGACTTCCGTTGCTACTCAGCATAATCTATTTGTCCAGTTTATCAAGCCATTTGAATAGAGCCTCTGGCCAGTCAGACCAATTGCCGGTGGCGTGAGAGTTATCGTTATAAACGTGCACCTCAAAATTAGGGTGGTTAATGGCACGGAGCGCATCACCCATTGCCTTACCGTTGTATTCCTGAGGGACAGTCGTGTCTCCGGTACTGTAGGAAACATAGGTCGGAGGCGTCTGGAGCGACACATGCTTTTCATTGCAATACTTGTCAATCTCCTCTTGCGAAGGATCACTGCCGAGCCAGTAAAGCAAGGTACCCTCATGGGTCTTGCCTGGAGCAAGCGTCACGACAGGATAGATAAGTATCTGGAAATCAACGTCATCATGCCGCGTCTGCCCGATGTATCCTGCGAGATGTCCTCCTGCCGAATTGCCGATAAGACCTACCTTCTCATATCCTCCCCACAAAGCCTTGTTCTTCCAAGCCAAGTCAAGCGCAGCATTGGCATCCTCAAGAGAACGGTCACGGAGCAAACCCTTGTTCGGAAGAGTGAAGTAGTCCACGATAAGGGTAACGTCAGAGCCGCGGAAATCCTCGATTATGCTGGCAATACCTCCGGCATGATGCACCGCATAGCCGCCGCCAGGATAGAGAATCACGCACTTGCTGTTCTTCTTGTTGGCAAAATACACCTCCAGATAGCCCTGCTCTGAAGTCTTCACAGTAGCACGTCCGTCATCATCCACCTCATATTCAGAACCCAGGCGACCGGCCGCAAGAACCTGTCCGGCCTGAACCGTATTCGACTTGGCTATAGACTTTTCGACAACGACATCATTGGCATCAATAGTCTTGAACGAGAATCCTTTCTCGAAAGTCTGCGGAATGACAGGAATATAGTACGTACCGCTTTTGGATGCATTTACAGTGATCTTGTCCGAAGGATTCACGCTCTTCATCGACCACTTGCCTTCGGCATCAAAAGTGAGGCTAATAGACTCGGCGCAAACGCCGGTTCCGGCAAATTCAACTTTCCTTGCCCTGGCCAGTTCAAACTCGATGAAACCGAGAACATGATGATAGCGGAGTTCCGTATCGGAAGTCATACTGACCAGAATGTCTGATGAGGCGAAGCTGCCGTCGAAACTGCTTCCCATCGGGAAATTCATCTGCTTTTCACCGGAATTGAAAACCACGGCATCGACCACGCCTTTCGGGCCAGCTATGGAATAATACGGGCCTGCACCCAATTGCTTGGTAGCGAACTCGAAATCATCGCATCGCTCGTCAATGGTAAAGGTATCGCTTGCACCGGAGGCATCGAAAACCTTCACGACATCACCTTTGCTCCAGGAAACCGTAGTACCGCCGTCATAGACAGTTTTCGTCTCCACCATCGAGCACTTGAAAACAAGGGCTTCGGAATCAGGCCGGTTGTTTTCAACAGGCCCGATTTCACGACTGCAGGATAATGCGCTCAGCATCAATGCCGCAACGCCCAAAATATTTGTTATTCGTTTATTCATTTCCATCATTTTTTAACAGGACAATCTACCAGTTGACATCTCCCCTGGAGACACCGTCAATATTGTTTCCTCTGGTCACAGTAAAATCATCTACGAGGATTATTCCGGCCTTGGTCGAGCGAAGTTCGACCGCATCACCAGGCTTGAGTGTCGTCTTGAATATATGTACATGCCCGGTGAAATCGCATTTGTATTCAGATACAGAAGCCCCTGGAGTGTACGGAAGCAAAGCCTCGGACGAGACTATTCCTATGGTCTCCCATTTCTTGCTTTCCGCACGCCATACATTGACCTGAAGCGTGCCGGAGTAATTGTCCTGAGGACGGACACGTGCAACTGCAGAGAAGGAAATCGTGCATTCCGAACCGGCCTCATCAACTCTGCCGGCAGGAATCGCCGGAGTGCTGACTATCGTAGGTGCGCCGTCCAGACCTACCATTCCCATGAAAGGACGTGACCAGCGGCCGAAAATCCAGCCTGCCACATCACCTGTAATCGCATTTACAGAGCCTTTGGCACGACCTATCAGATAACCTCCTGTAACATTGCCTGAAGTACCGTCCACATGCTTGCCGTCTGACGTGAGATTCCAGGTGTTGGTCTGGTGCTGACCTTCTCCGTGAGGATAGAAGGCAAAACCGATGGCCTTGTTGCGATTAGGATGATTCCATGGAATCCAACATCCTCCAAGAGCCGTACCTGCGATGCTTCCGGCAGGAACTGCGCCAGGCGCCCAGGCCTTGTAGTCTGACTGTACGCAGAAATCATTGAAACCGGTATAGAACACGGTCCTCTCATCCGGAGTCCTCTCATTGTCAGTTGCCATGGCGACAGGCTGCGACCATTCTGATGTGCCGAATGCATTGGTCAACGTCTTGAAGCCTGAGGTACTCTTCACATTTATGCTTTTCAGCGTTCTTACGCGCACGTAGTAAGTAGTCGCAGGATAAAGTCCACCGATCGACACCCTGGTAGGAGTCAGGTAATTCACACACTCTATTCCGTCCTGAAGCTGGGACGTATGCCCGAAGTATGAACTATTGCCGAAGCATGGATTCAAGAGCTTTTGTCCGTCATAAGGCACAAAGTCATAAACCAACTTGGTGCAGGCCTCATCCTCGAATATCTGTACCTGGTAAGCCTGCTCATAACCATCATTTCTGGTCCTGCAAATGGCATCCCAGTCAATGCAGAGGAATGTGGTACCGGTGCTGACATCATTCTTGCGCAAGCCCTTGGTCTTCACTTCCACGGTTGAAGAAGCAGATGAATAATCATTGTAAGCCTCAACTTTCAAACTGCATTCAGCGCCTTGCGGAAGTTCCTTGGCCGTATAGCTGCATTCCTTGACATCACCGGCAAGTACGCCATTGACATAAACCTTGTAGCCGTCGGCACTCTCGATGGTATCCCAAGAAAGATGCGCATCAGTGAAGGCCGTAACCGTCTCTTTCAGAACCGGCGCAGTAACTTTAGGACTGAACACGCTGCCGAGTTCGACAACCTCTCCCGGATTGACCACAAAACCCGATGCAAAGGTGTTGGTGAAGGTCAAGTCACCCTCGAAGGCCAGTTCCACCTTGAAGCCGCCGTCGTAAGTGCCCGGAAGGACCTCCACGACATAGGTGCCGAGAGCAAAGATTTCGCCTTCCGGCGGAGTCATGACAATGACCTTCTCGCTGCCGTTGCCGACAACATCCCTGCTGAACACGTCCACGGAAGAAGCTCCGGCAATGACCTTGTCGTCAAGACTTGTAAGTTTCAATGACTTCACATCCTCTGCGACCATGTTGAACTTCAGGTATGAAGCTACCGGGCGGAAAGCCAGAGACGTCTCAAGCGCCTGGGCGAAAGCCACTTGCGGAGTAACAGGAAGCGCCTCACCCTCATCGGTACGGCAGACCTTCTGCTCCGCAGGAACCGTGCGGACCGCATGGCCTTCGGAGAAAGACTCGAAAGCGGCAGACGGATACAATGCGTAATACATGTCGCTCGGGTCATAGGACTGACCTGAAAGGACAGCTGAAACTCCATCCGAAGAAGTCGTCTTGAAGACATTGGCCTCATGCTTTGCGACATTGTCATATATCGACACATCACCGTTCCATACAGAAGAAAGCGATGCTCCAAGTTTCGCCTTGAACGTGGTCTCCACCAGGACCGTATCCAGCTTGACCTCCACTTCAGGACGCTTGTTCGGAACAGGAGCTGAGACCTCCTTGACACAGGCAACCAGCGAAACTGCCGTCAGCAACGATGCTGACACTTTCATAATCCTATTCATACATCATCTTGATTTCATAGTTATTCTTATTCTCCGTAGAGTATTTCCACGTATTCCGGCAACCGCAGGAATCACCTGTCTCGACCAGAGACTTGGAGCCGGAATTGTCCACCGGTGCGGCAACAGCCTTGGAATCAGCGACTTTCTTCCATGTAGGACCTGCAACCTTGTTCTCTGACGGATAACCTGTCTTGGTAGACGGCCAGCCGTCGCCCCATACGATTTCATCCATTGACATGCAACGTCCGTTGTACTGGTTGCCCGCCCAATAGTTATGGTAGCACATCCAGTCCTTGCCCTTGTCATCAGTAACAATACCGGCATTGTGGCCAGTTCCTGCGAAATAACCTGAAACAGGACTTCTCAGAATCGTATTGTTATCATTGTCGAAAGCATTGTTCCTGGTAGACATGAGCTTGCCGTCCTTGCCCTCGTAAGGTCCGAGAATGTTCTTCGAGCGGCCCACTACGACATGGTAGGTACTATTGGCACCCTCACAGCAAGAACCCTTGGAACCGAAGCAGTAGTAATAACCGTTCTTGTAATGCATATAGGTTCCCTCGATTTCATAAGCGATGAAAGTCTTCTTCGCGCCCGGGGCAATCGCAAGACCGTCATCGGTAAGCTGGATGGCCCAGATTCCGGAATCACTTCCGAAACTGCCCCAGAAAAGATAGAGTTCGCCGGTAATTTCATCGCGGATGATATCCGGGTCAATGGAGTTCGACACACCGGTAGACGCATAGTCCACCAGCTTGCCGTTTTCATCTGCCAGCGGATTGATATCCTTCAGGCCGGTCCACTTGAAAGGTCCGGTAGGGCTGTCGGAAACAGCCACACCGCAGGCACTCCTCTTAGGGTCATCCCAATGTCCTTCAGCATAGTAGAGACAATAGCGTCCGTCAATGTATTCGATATCCGGAGCCCAGATTCTGGTATCAGGGACCCACTGAGGTCTTTCCATACCGCCGAAAGCATTGCCCACAAGCTCCCAGTTCACCATGTCGACAGACCTGTAAACAGGCATGTAGACCACGTCCGAGGTACCGCTCGTACCGTTCTGTGTACTGTAGGCATAGAAATATCCCGTTCTCTCACGATCGTCGAAAACCGACGGGTCAGGAGCATTGTTTCTGATTACCGGGTTAAGATATGAGGTGGTAAAATACCCGTCGCCCGCTCCCGTATCAGGTTTTATAGGGCGCTCGTCAACAACTTTTTCCTCGCAAGATGAAAGTGCCACAAGAGCGGCGAGCATTGAAATTGTATATAAGAATTTTTTCATTTTGATTGACATTTTAATTAGTCTCTCCAACCATCGTTCTGGGTAAGACTTGAGTTCATCTCACGCTCCTTTGCAGGAATCGGCCAAGTCTCCACATAATTTCCGAGAGCATACCAAGTATAAGTTCTGGTTCCCCAAATCTGCATAAGGCCGTTGGTATTCATCTCACCCGTCTGACCGGATGAACGGTCACGGAACTTCTTGTCCAGCCACACTCCCCAACGGAGCTCATTGAAATACATGCTGTCCTCACCGGCAAGTTCCCAATAGAACTCATTGCGGATACGTTCGCGCATGTCGGCCTGATCCTTCACCTTCGTAAACTCATTGGTATTGAGGAGAATATGCTTAGCGCGGCCACGAACCTTATTCACCAGAGTCACGGCCTCGTCAGTGCGGCCCAGCTCATTCAGGCACTCGGCGCGACGGAGAAGAATCTCAGCATAGCGGCAGAGGATATTGTCCTCCTCATAGACCCAGCGAAGAGTATTTTCAATGCCTTCCGGCACATATTTTCTCCAGAGATAGTAGAACATTGAGTTGGTATCAGTACGGATGTCACGGGAAGAAGCGCCATCTGTACGGTATGGCCATCTGAGTGTAAATGTATAAGGCACGCCTGCGATACCGCCGTAATACTCTGAATACGGAGTGATTATGGACATCTTCAGACGAGGGTCACGGTTATCGTATGCCGCCTTGATACGCGTCTCGTTGGAATACTGCTGATACTTGCTCATATCGGCACCGTATGAAGCCATATTGGCTTTTTCGCCATCCGTCATATCGTTGCGGAGGAAGAATACGGAACGCTGTTCAGGAGTCATTTCGCTCCAGCCAGGGCAGTAATCATCCCAATTGAACTTGCTTCCGTCAGCATTTTCGAAAGATTCCACGAAGGCAGGATTCGGCAGATAGTTGTTCCAGGCGCCGCTAGTCACACCAGTACAACGGTTTCCGAAAAGCACTGCACGGGAGTTACCCATACCTGGCTGCTGTGTCATGCGGATGGAGAAAATCATCTCGTCGCACTGCTCGTTGGCCGGTTTAAGAAGCTGTTTGAAACTGTCATTGCCGGCGCCCTGATAGAGAGCGAATCCCATCGGTTCGAGAGCTTCGAAGTCCTTGAGGGCCAGCTCCCAATACGTTTTCTTGTCACCTTCTCCACGCGCCGCAAGGAACTGATACATCTGTCCCCTGTAGGCAAGGGCGACCGCTCTGCTCACGTGACCGTAGTCCGACGAACCGGCCTTGTAGCGGTCCGGAAGATTCTCTTCATTTACGCAATCCGTCAAATCACCGATGATGGCGTCCCAAACCTGCTGCTCCGTCGAGCGAGGACGGTTCGCATTCGTAGCATTTTCAATGTATTCCATATAGAGAGGCACTCCACGATAGAGGACATTGAGATTATAATATCCGTAGGCGCGGAAGAACTTGGCCTCGGCCTTGAGCTTCGCCTTTTCTTCGCTTGTCATGTCAGGCACCTTGTCGATGTGGCTGATTACATCGTTCGCACGGAAAATGAACGTGTAATAGTATCTGTACATCTCCGCGAAGGTTCCGCTGGCCGGAGTTCCGTCACCGTAGCACACTTTCTGGTTCTCATACCAGTTCTTGTCAGTGTCCATCACGGAGGAATATGCTTCAAACATCACTTTCCAGTTATCCTCACTGTCGGTATTGCTGGCTCTCACATAAAATTCGTTATAAATACCGTTCACCGCCTGACGGGCAAGAGTCGCCTTGTTCCAGACGTTGCTGGATCCGACCTGATATGAGCTCTCGAAGTCGAGAGTCTGGCAGGAAGCCAAAACCATGGCAGCAAACGCAGCTGTTATAATTAACTTTTTCATCATTTCAACAAATTAGAAGGTAAGGTTCAAACCGCCCGCAAACTGGCGCATTGTAGAATAGCCTGCTGTCGAACGCATTTCCGGGTCCATTCCAGGGAAGCTCGTGATCGCGAACAGGTTCTCACCGCTGACATACACTCTGATCTTCTGGAGCTTGATCTTGCTGGTAAGCTTTTCAGGGAAGGTGTAACCCAGAGTGAAGTTCTTGAGTTTCAAGTAGTCGCCCTTGCAAAGGTGCAATGATGAAGTGGCATCGGACTGACATGAAGTCAAGTTCACGAGACGCGGCTGCTTGGAATTGATATTGGTACGAGGGTCATCAGGATTCTTCGGATCGAAGAAATAGTGGTCATTCGCTACAGACTTAGGAATCGCATAACCGTAAATCGTGTTGGACGAGTTGCTTGCCTGCCTGTAATAGTAGACCGAGAATCCGGCTGCACCTGCCCAGCTCATGGAGAAGTCGATACCATTCCAGCCGGCGGAGAACTGTATACCATAGTTCACCTTAGGCGTTGTCGAAACATTCTGGAACACAGCATCATAAGAGTTTCCGTAGAGCCCGTCGCCGTTGGCGTCGGCATAGATATATTCACCATACCAGATCTTCTGCTTGCCGATGCCCTGCTGAGGATAGAACGTATAGCCGGCATCCATCATGGCGCGAACCCATGCCATATCGTCGGTCGTACGGATCATACCGTCGACAGGACCGCCGTTGATGTCAGGCGTACCGTCCGCATTCCAATATTTGCCCGAGCCCTTGTAAGGGTCCATCATATAGAATTCATCGATCATGTGGCCCTCTACTACTCTCGTGGAACCGCCGGTGGAGACATCTCCGATATTAGTTTTCCATACGCGGTTGCCGTCGCCGTCGACTTCCCAGCCCTGCTTGAGTTTGCCCTTGTAATGGCTTACCCTGTTCTTGTTGTAGGTAACGTTGCCGCTGATGCTGTAGTAGAATTTGCCTACGCTGTCTTTCCAGCCGAGCTCAGCCTCGAAACCGCGGTTGGTCACGGAAGCGATGTTCTGTCTAGGTGCACTGGCATTACCCATTACCATATACATGGATGGAGTATAGAGAATTCCGTCGGTAACCTTGTTGTAGTAATCCACCGTACCTGTGAGCCTGTTGTTCAGGACACCGAAATCCACACCGAAGTCAGTAACGGAAGTCGTCTCCCAAGTAAGCGCATAGTTCTTGATGGAAGTAATTGATATACCATTGGTTATATCATCAGTACCGAACACGTATTTGGTAGTGCCGTATGTCGACTGCCAGTCGTAGTTCCCGATGGAGTTGTTTCCCAGACGACCCCATGACGCGCGGACCTTCAGGTTGTCGAAAATGTGTGCATTCTTGAGCCATGATTCCTCACTCATACGCCATCCTGCTGAAACTGAAGGGAAGAAACCCCATCTGTATTCCGGAGCGAAACGGGAAGAAGCGTCAGCACGGAGATTCGCTTCGAAAAGGTACTTTCCTGCGAATGCATAATTGATTCTTCCGAAGTATGAACGGGAAGCGTACTCCGTACCGTAACCATTTGCAGAATAAGGGTTTGCCACAGCATTGAGGTCACCCACGGATGCATCCTGCAATCCACGTTTGTAGGCACTGAAATCACGATACTGGAAATGGCTTATCTCATAACCGAACATCGCTGCGATATCATGCTTCTTGATGGTCTGGTTATAATTGAGCACACTGGAAACCTTTACGAAATTCTCCCTCTTGTTGTACATGTAGGAGTAAAGCTCTGAAGGGTCGGCAGGGGCGATTACATAAGAATCATTCTGGAAATCATATTTGCCGATACCGGTATCAATCCTCTGTTCCTCCTGACGGTAATCCTTGTAGTAGACATCAGTATTCCAATTGAAATACTTGAGGAACTTGATGTTGGCATACCAGTCAGTGAAAATCTGGGTATTCTTCGTATAGCCTCTGGTAGAATTCATATCCACGAGAGGGTTGTGTGCCTGAGGGTCCTGGCCATAAGCCTGAGGACCGCCGTAGAGGTCGAGAGACTTCGAATACGGATAAATGTCCGGTGTCATCTTCTGGGTGTTGAGAGATGTGAGCGAACCGACATTGCTGTTGTCCTGGTCCGTATGGTAGCCCCAGATGCGCGCGCCGATCTTCAGCCAGTCCGTCACCTGCCCGTAAACGTTCACCCTGCCGAAATAGCGTTTGTAACCGGTATTGTCAATGATACCAGGGTTGTCAATGTAGGACAATGATACATTATATCCCATCGTCTTCACCTTGCCGCTGGCAGAAATCGCATGTTTCTGCATTATCTTGTTCTGATAGATGACGTCCCACCAGTCAGTGTTCGGATAAGCCATATAATTGTAATAGCCTGACTCTGCGCGTCCCCAAGGGTCCTTGCTTGCTGCAACCCACTGGTCAATGACATTCTGCGAGAACTGCGCGATACCGCCGATATTGGTGCATGACTCATTGTAGAGACGCATGTAGCTTGCCATGTCCGATACCGTGTGGATAATCTTGAACGGCTGGTTGTAAGAAAGCGTCAAGTCATAGCTCACTTCGCATTTGCCGTCAGCAGAAGAACCGTTCTTCGTGGTGATGAGGATGACACCGTTCGCTCCCCTGTTACCATAGATTGCGCAGGAAGCGGCATCCTTGAGGACATTGATGGAAGCGATGTCGGAAGGATTGACATTGCCCAGGCCCTGTTCCATACCGTCCACGAGGACGAGCGGACCAGACGAGTTGAGCGTACCGGTACCGCGGACGAGCATTGAGAAATCCTCCTCGTACGGATTACCGGAGCCCTGCATCACCTGGAGACCCGGCATTGTTCCGGAAAGCGCTTGGGAAGCATTGAACATCGGACGCGATTTGATGCTCTCCGAATCGAAACTGACGGATGAGACGCTGCCGGTGACATTGATCTTCTTCTGGACGCCATAGCCGACCACCACGACCTCATCGAGGAAAGTGGTGTCTTCGCGGAGCACGATTGAATAATCAGAAGCGGTTCCGAGAGTGACAGTGCTTGACGCATAGCCGATTGCACTGACTTCCAGGGACAATGTATTCTCCGGAACGGAGAGGGTGAAACGGCCGTCGACATCGGTGGACGTTCCGTTGGTAGTATTCGGGACGAGAACTGCCGCACCTATGACAGGCTCCCCGTTGGAATCTTTCACAGTACCGCTGATCTGGCGATTCTGTGCGAATGCGCTGCAAGTCACGAACATTGCCAGCAGCATCGTCAATATGTATCTGAATTTTTTCATTGCCTTCTACTTAAAACAAGCCACTACGAGATTGACATTCTCGGATCCTTCCGGCTTCATGCCGCCATAGTTCGGGTTTGTATGTGTGATATACCATCTTGAGTTGGTCCAGAAGAGGTCCTTTCCTCTGGCCGTGCCATCCTGGAGCACTACGCAAGACCAGTTGTAGTCTTCCACGGTCATGGCGTCGCTGCAGCCGAGATTGCTCATGACAGCAGCAAGTTCATAGAGGGTAAGACCCTTCTTGTCATTGCCTACGCCGTCCTTGCCGTTATCGACATGCTGGCCCTGATTGTGGGTATTCACGTATTTTTCAGAGACGAAAATCACAAGTGCGCCATCAGCGGTACAGCCGACGCCGATACGTCCGGTGTAAAGCCTGTCGTAAGTGGAAATCGGCACGGACTGGCCCCAGTCTCGGGTAAGGAAGCAGGTCATATTGTCGAAATGACGCCATTCAGAATTATAGAGAGTATAGAACTTGTCCGCCTCGCCGGAAATGAGCGTTTCGCCATCCTTGCAAATCTGGAAATAACCGCCGAATGCGCTTTCCACATCCCATGAAGCCTGATCTGCGCCATTGGCACCGGAATAGCAATAAAGCTTTCCGTCTACGGCTGCGGCCGGCTTGATGCTCACTTTACCGTCCTTGATACCCATGGCAGGGGCATAAGCCTTGTTGCTTCCGCTAAAGCCATCGTTTCTGAGGACTCTAGTAACACCCTTGTCATCAGGACCATAAGCCAGCGGGCTATAGTATTCGCATCCCGATGAGGCAGTGCTTCCGTCGGTATGCCATACCGCAGGGCCGTACTCCGGAAGGAATATCACGAAATCCCTGTTGCTCCTCTGGACAGCGGAGACTCTGATATTGTCATTCCCTATGACACTCTTTTCAGCAACTTTCATGTTCACATAACCGGCAGGAATCGTGAGGACATAAGCAGGATTGCCGGCTCTGCCCATAAGATTCGATGTCGTGTAAAGACGCACATTGCCGAAATTGACGCCGTACTGGCTGCTCCAGGACTTGGTAATCTCCGTCCAGCTGCCATCGAACTTGGCCACGTCGGAAGGGTTCGCATAGATGGTGAAAGCCTTCTTGCGGTTCACAGCCTTGTCGAGGACGACGAGTTCCACGCCTTTTCCATCAGAAAAGTCAATGTTTTTAAGGGAGTTCGGGTCAGTCACCAGCTCTACATCCTTGTTCAGGACCAGATCGATGTCGACGCCCTTCACCTCAGAAGCAAGGAAAGCGGTAGAGAATGAACCTGAATACGTGTTGTCCACCAATGAAAGGTCGATGGTTTCGTCACCGAGTTTGGCTTTCACTTCCTTGACCTGATCGTACATTGAAGCGGAAATCGTGTAAGCGATATCGTCAACGCCGTCATTTACAGTAATCTTGTAGTCCATTCTGAGATTGGCGGCAATTCTGGTCTGCGTAGGGCTGACCATTCGTGCCCAATCCTTGTTCAGCTCGACATCGCAAACGACATTGTCGAGAGAAGCAGCGGTGTGGAACTGGAATTCAATAGTTCGTTCTTCCTGGTTGATGTCTCCATCAATCCATCTGTCACCGTCGAGTGCACGGATGCCGACAACAGGGTCCTTGACATAACCCGGGTCGTCGGAAACCGAAAAAATCATCTTTTCCTCACAAGATACCGCTCCGAAAAGCAGCAGTGAAGAAAGAATGACGAACGGAAATTGTTGTGTTCTCATTTTAATATTATTTGTGGATTATTATCGTAATTCGAAAGTTCTGGTCTTAAATGTCGAATCACCCGCATAAAAATCAATGCTAATGTGCTTTGGACCGACATTCAATTTGAAAGACCCCGGCGTATAGGAATGGATATAACGGGTAATTCCGGGACGATATTCTTCGAAAAGGGCGCTCTCGTCCTTTATCGGAGACCCGTCAGGCATCGTCTTCATGGACATCCGTCTGATGCCATACTCTGCAGGACCTTCTGCAACAACCTTATATTCAGCACTTTCAGGTCTAGCCCAAACACTGCTCATTTCCATCTGCGTAATGATGCCGCCGTCTCCTTTCCATTCAGTAAGAGTGGTAGCATGGGAATGTCCGCACAGCACGATTGCCTTGCGCTTGGCGAATTCCTCACGGAAATGACGTCTGGCAGCAGTATCTCTTTCGTTCTCGCCTCCGTGGAAGAACCACCTGCAGCTACTCTCATCCATCGGGAATACCGGGCCGTGGGTAATGATGAAAGTGTGCCGTGCGCCCTTGGTTTCCCGAAGCATCTTCTCTATCTCAGCATCGTCAGGATGGTTGAAGTCCAATACCAGGAAGGCGTCAGGGCCAATGTTGAAGTAAAAAGTAGTCTTTTCAATGTCCTTGCCGAGTTCTTCCGTCATGCGTTTCGGCATATATTCATGGTATACCTTCTTCGCGTCAGTTCCACGGACATCATGATTGCCCTCCACCGTGACGAACGGCAGACCTCCGAATTCCTTCTTGAATGCGTTCATGACATCGTCGAGCATCTTCCTGTGCACATCGCCGTTTCCGCAATCCCCCTGAATGAGGTCACCTACCTGCAATGCGATTTTGGTATTCTCATCCGCCAGGCATGCGCATCTTTTCAGAAGCCTTGGACAGCGCACACGCCACATCTCGCCGTTGCGGGCGAACTCCGCCCTCTGGACACGGTTGAGCCACTCCACCTTTTCATTATAATGGGAGTGGTAAACAGATGCCGGTTCCGTATCGAAGTGAGTGTCTCCGAGAATTACTATGGAATAGCTTTTGTCTTTCGGCGATTTGGCATAAGAAAACTCCGGAAAACGGAGAAAAGCGATTCCTGCCAAGGATGCCGCTGAAGTTTTAATGAAATTACGTCTGTCCATTTCTAAACATGTGGTTGGTGTTCACATATCGAAGGTACGACGAAGATACTTATTATACTAATTTCCCTTTCAAACCCCCGTAGAATAGTGCATAAACGTTTTAGACGACCGATTTTTTGACTAATTTTTATCACGTTATGACGAATTTTTCGATTGGATTCGTGACCGATTTTTAATTTTGATTAAAAAATTGAGGATTTTAGCAGAAACGCGACACCCCGCCACTACAGCATTTTCCGCCTCTGGAAGAGGTAGAGGATGACTGCGAGGGAGAGCAGCATGAAGCCGAGGATGAGGAGCCAGGACCACGGCTTGTCTGATAGTGGCAACGCCACGTTCATGCCGTAGAAACTGGCCACGAGGGTCGGCGGCATGAGAAGCAGGGAGATGAGCGTGAAAATCTTCATGATGCGGTTCTGGTCCAAGTTGATAAGACCGACGACGGTATCCTGGAGATACTCCAGCCTCTCGAAACTGAAATTGGAATGGTTGATAAGAGAAGAAATATCCTGGAGGAGGACATTGAAACGAGGCTCCAGCTCGACAGGGTACTTGTCACTCTTCATCATATTGGAAATGAGACGCTGCTTGTCGACGATATTCTCGCGGACAGTCATCGTATTGTCCTGCAACTGGTTGATATCCAAGAGGAAAGCCTCATTGATATCCTCCTGCTGGTTCACGCGCCTGCTGTACAGGGCGATTTCCTTGGACATGAGCTCTATCATGTCGGCATCAAGGTCGACACGCTGGTCCATGATACTCACGAAAACCCAGTAACCATTGGGAAAAAGTCGCGGAAGCGCCTGCATCTTGCGCTGGAGTTCGGTAAAACTTCGCAGAGGCACGTCACGCAGAGTAGTCAACACGTTCTCCACCAGCGTGAAAGACACCGGTTCCATGGAATACTCTTCAGGTCCCGGGATAAGGAAGTTCGTATTGGCGAAAATGGCAGTCTCCGTCTCGGAAAAACGTGAAGAACTCTCGATCTCTTCCGCTCGCGCACGGCTCTGGATCTCTGTGTTCAAGAATTTCTCCGTGGCTCTCTTTTCATCTCCGGAAGGGGAAAAGAGATCAATCCAAATAACGTCATCCATCTTGAAGGTATCAAGATCAGCCATCGACTGGGACATCAGGATTGCTCCGCTAGATCTGTAAAAGATTGTGACCATACCTTTTCTGGTTTTATCCGGACCTCAGCACCTCCCTGGAAACATGACATCCAAAGAAAGCACAAAATCAGGTGGTTAACTTTCTGCCAGTTCGCATTCCATAACGCGAACTGCAAAATTATCAATTTTTCCTGAAAGAAGGAAGAAAAAGAGCGTATATTTGCAACATGAAAGACAAAATCAGAAACAGCGGACTGCTCGCATTGAGCCCGCTCGCAGTTTTTTTAGGCATATACCTGGTATCATCCCTCATAGCGAAGGACTTCTATAAGATCCCCATCGCGGCAGCATTCCTGATAGCATCCGCATACGCACTCCTGATAAGCAAAAAAGCCCCCATCGAAGACAAGATAGCAGTATTTTCCCGTGGCGCGGGACATAAGAACGTGCTGCTGATGCTCTGGATATTCATCCTCGCGGGCGCATTCGCCGAGACGGCCAGACAGATAGGCGCCATCGACGCCACCGTAGCGGCCACATTGCACATCCTGCCGCCGTCAATGCTGTTCGTCGGCCTCTTCCTGGCATCCTGCTTCATATCCATGGCCATCGGAACAAGCGTCGGCACCATCGTCGCACTCGTCCCGGTAGCAGCCGGAATCGCCTCAGAATCAGGGTTTGACACAGGTTTCGTCACTGCCATCGTCGCAGGAGGAGCATTCTTCGGGGACAACCTCTCATTCATCTCCGACACCACGATCGCCGCCACCAAGACGCAAGGCTGCCTGATGTCCGACAAGTTCAAGGTCAATCTGAAAATCGTAGCTCCGGCAGCATTGGCCGTAGCCGTCATGTATATAATAATAGGTCAAGGCGCGAGCTTCAGCGCACCGGCGGACCCCGTCAACTGGACACGCCTGATTCCATACGTCCTCGTCATCGGACTCGCAATGTCCGGGGTCAATGTCATCGAGGTATTGGCCATAGGCATTGGCGTGAACGCAATAATCGGCTTCTGCCAAGGAACATTGACATGGACGACATGGCTGGGCAGCATCGGAACCGGCATCGCCGGAATGGGCGACCTTATTATCGTGACGATGTTGTCCGGAGGCATGCTGGAGGTCATCCGCGAGAACGGCGGCATCGATTATCTGGTGCGGATTCTGACGAAGGGCATCAGGGGGAAACGCGGCGCGGAATTCAGTATCGCGGCGCTCGTCAGCATGGCCAATGTCTGTACCGCGAACAATACCATCGCCATTCTCACCACGGGACGGATCGCGAAAGACATCACCACGCGTTTCGGCCTGGACCCGCGCAAGACTGCAAGCATCCTGGACACGTTCTCATGCATGATCCAGGGATTGTTGCCATATGGCGCACAGATGCTTATGGCTTCCGGACTCGCCGGAATCTCATCCCTGTCCATCATCAAATATCTCTTCTACCCGTATACGATGGGCGCTTTCGCCGTGCTGGCAATTCTGCTGAGGTATCCGCGGAAATATTCCTAGAAAACCTGCCGTAGCCAACGGAGCCGCCGGTCACGGCTTGAACACCTGGCGGTTGACGATGGAGCGGCCAAGTGTCAGCTGGTCAGCATATTCCAGGTCATCTCCGAAGCCAAGACCCCTGGCAAGGGAGGACACTTTCACGCCGTAAGGGGCGATCTGACGGTAAATGTAGAATGACGTAGTCTCGCCTTCCACGTCACCGCTCAATGCCAAGATAACTTCGACAGTATCAGGTGACTGCGCACCTTCTGCGGCAGCCTGGACACGCGCTTTCAGTTCAGCAATCTTCAAGTCCGACGGACCGATGCCGTCAATAGGCGATATTTTTCCGCCAAGTACGTGATACACACCATGATACTGGCCCGTAGCCTCGATGCTCATCACATCACGGACATTCTCCACCACGCAAATCGTGTCATGGTCACGGCTCGTGTCGCGGCAAATCGAGCACTCCTCCTCATCGGAAATCATCATGCACTTGCGGCAATACTTCACATTCTCACGAAGCAGGCGGATGGACTCCGTAAAATGCCGGACATTGTCCGCAGGCTGCCTCAGCAGATGGAGAGCCAGCCTCAGCGCGCTCTTCTCCCCCACTCCGGGAAGCGAACTTATCGCATCCACAGCGGTCTCCAGCAATTCCGATGGATATTTTTCAGTTCTCATTTTCTTCAATGTGATATTTTACGAGCCCCTCGATCGGTGAAGAGACTATATCGGAAATCCCCACCCCGTATTCCTGTGCGACTCTCAACAGAATCTCCTTGTGCGCAAAGCCGAAGCCGCCGACCACGCCGACAGGCTTGCCTTCAATGTCGTACTGCAGCAGACACCTTTCGAACAATGCCCGGAAATTATTGTCCACCAGACACTTGACATATAGGCAACTGTCGTAATGCTCCATGATGAAGGGCGCGAAAGAGCCGAGATAGCTTGCCGGCGACGGACCTCTGTACACATTCTTCACCACGTGGAAATATTCCATATCATACTTCGCGGCAAACTCCGAGGCCACAGGTTCCGGCACGATACCTTTCAGGAAATCTGAAACGAACTGCCTGCCCAGACTGGCTCCGCCGCCCTCGTCGCCGAGTATGAAACCGCCTGAACGGACGTTCTTTACAATCCACTTTCCGTCATATTCGCAGCTGTTGGAACCGGTTCCCAATATCACGGCTATTCCGGGCTTCCTGCCGAAAAGTGCACGTGCTGCTGCCAACAAATCGGAAGCATAAGCCACTTCCGCTTCAGGAAACGCCTTCATGAATTCACCATGCAGACGGACCGCACCTTCCGGAACGGGATTGCCAGGGGTCGGAATCATCCCCGCAGCATAAAAATGAATCCGTTCTACAATCTCTCCTGACGGGTTCAGCTTGGGAATCGCCTCACGCAGAGTCTTTTCGACGAAAGCAACATCCGCCGTCGCCACGTTCATTCCCGTGGAACGCATCGAATAAACTGTCCCGTCAGAAGCAATCGAGCGCCAATCCGTCTTGGTCGCACCGCTTTCAGCTAAGATTTTCATAAAAGTTACGCGAGCATTTACCGAAAAAAGCCTGCCGCACGTTAAGGAGCGGCAAGGCTATCAACATCAATGTCTTGAATTCTACTTCTTCTCAGGCATCGCTTCGAGGGCAGCCACGAGGAACTTCCAGCACTTGTCCACGGTATCGATCTTCACTCTCTCGTCCGGTGAATGAGGATGGAGAAGTGTAGGTCCGAGTGACACCATGTCCCAGTTCGGATACTTGGCACCCAGAAGAGCGCACTCCAGGCCGGCATGTATCGCCATGACCTTCATATCCTTGCCGAACAACTTGTGGTAAACGTCCTTCAACGTACCGATGATAGGCGCCGTCGGAACAGGAGTCCATCCCGGATATGCGCCGAAAGTCTCAAACTTGGCGCCTGCTATTTCGAACAGGCAACGCATCTTCTGCGCAAGTTCTTCCTTTGCGGAATTCACGGAGCTGCGGATCAGAGACCACACTGTAAGATGACCGTCTTTTGTACGCACAACAGCCATATTCACTGATGTCTCCACCAGACCGTGCATCGTAGGGCTCATTCTCTCCACGCTGCTAGGGCAAGCATAAATAGCCTTGACAGCCCTCAACATGACATCATCCTCTATATAAGAGGTATGAGGTTCAGCCTGTTTTTCGAAAATGCACTTGGCAGCAGGATCAGTATCAGCGAACTCTGCCTTCGCCAATGCGAATACACGCTCAACTTCAGCCTTTACAACCTCCTCATTTTCAGCAGGAACAAGCATTGACATCTCTGCCTCGAACGGAATCGCATTGCGGAGACTGCCTCCAGTAAAGTCAGCCACTTTCACGCCGTACTTTTCGAGAAGAGGCAAGAGAATCCTGACAGCGATCTTATTGGCATTGGCCCTGTAAAGAACGATATCCTGACCGGAATGTCCTCCTGCAAGTCCCTTGACAGTAAGCTTGTAGCCGACATATCCGCTGCCTGCCTCTACAGTCTTGTATGAGAAATCCGCCTTACCGTCGACACCGCCGGCGCAGCCTATATAAAGCTCTCCCTCAGCCTCGGAATCCAAGTTCAGCAGAACGTCACCTTCGAACTTTCCAGGCTTGAGATTCTCGGCTCCGGTCATACCGGTCTCCTCATCATAAGTGATGAGAACCTCTACCGGACCATGTTTCAATGTATCATCTTCAAGCACTGCCAATGCGAGGCAGACACCGATGCCGTCATCGGCTCCAAGCGTGGTGCCCTTCGCGGTAACCCACTCTCCGTCAATCTGTGTCTGGATAGGGTCCTTCAAGAAATCATGCACTGTTTCGGCAGTCTTCTGAGGCACCATGTCCATGTGCGCCTGAAGGATGACACCCCTTCTGTTCTCGTATCCCGGAGTAGCCGGCTTTCTGAAAATTATATTTCCCGTTTCATCTCTCTCGACAGCGACATTGTGCTTCTTACCCCATTCAAGAAGAAACTCCTGTGCTTTTTCCTCATGCTTGGACGGACGGGGAACCTGCGAAAAATCGTAGAAGTTGGTCCATACGCTTTTCGGCTCTAAATCTTTAATTGTCATAATTCTATAATTAATTATACGGTTATTTCACTACTATAGGGAATGTGCTTTCGACACCGAGCTGATAAACCGGTATCCTGCTCTGCAGCAAGACATTGACACCATCGCTGAGCTTCACCGTGCACACTGCCGGTATGCGGTAATGCGCTACGACGCCCTTGACGCGTGCACCCTTCTCATCCGGAATCTTGACATCCTGCGGCACGAGCTCCATCAGATACGGCTTTCCTGACAAGTCATCCGCCGGCACGAGACCCTTGGAATCAGAAAGGCGGAACGCCACATACAGCTGGGACTCATTATCTTTCGAAGGAACTATCTCATAATTCATCTGCTGCTCCGAGTACTCGCTGTATCCGATGAACATTGACATATATTCATTTTCGAGACGCGAAATCTCGCTCACGGCAGCCTGCATGGCTTCGCCGCTGAAAGTCGCGTCAGTGTCGCCTGTCACGATCTGCACCCTCTTCTTCCTGAGGTTGAAAATCATCTCTGCAGCCTCTTTCGCTCTGGATTCCAATGACTTCTGAACCACCATCTCCTGCTGGACTGCCACCTTGTTGTACGCCGACTCGTTCTTCACATTGCGATAAAGCATAGTGGATTCGGAAGTGAGGTTCGAAGTCAGGCCCTTGTCCGAGAAATCAGCCTTGCCGGCAGCCGGGAAACGCCATTCCGTCGACTCCGCAGCACCTGAAGCCACCGACACCAGCCCCTGTGAGGTCAATGTGAGGAAGGCCGGCATCCGGGCGCCCGGAGCAATCGTATAGCGGACAGCCTGGTCGGCCTCAGTGTATGACTCCATGGTCACGGACGTCACGGTACAGGTCACGGCATCCTTCTGACGCGCATCGATTCCCAGATATTTCTGGGCATATTTCGCATACGGACCGGCATAGAAATTCTCCTTCTGAGCCTTCACCTGAAGCCTGACGGTCGTAGAAGGCAACGAATAAACGAGGCTGCCCTCCGGATCCTGGGCAGACATTGCAGCAGCCAAAATCATTCCGGCCCCTGCCAAAATCAACTTATTCATTTTCATACTTATTTTTTCCATCTTTTATGAGTCCAGAGATAATTCTCCGGCTGTGCATTTATATCTTCCTCCAAATAGGAGTAAAACTTGTTCATGATATCTTCAGGCGTGAATTTCGACGCATCCGGGCAAATTTCCCTGAACGACATCTTGTAGCCGAAGCCCTCCTTCTTCTTGAAAGCCATGTAGACCACCGCGAAACCGAACTTGTGCGCCAACGCCGCGCCTCCCGTCATGGTCAATGTCGGCTGATGCATGAAATTGTCCACGGTGTGTGCCGAAGCATACTTGTAAGGGCATTGGTCCGTCGGGAAAACATACAGCCACTTTTCATTACGGTGGGCAATGACGAAACGCAAGATCTTGCGCGACTCCACATAGCAAGTCTCCTTGTTCTCCTTCGCGATCGGCGCACAGCGGTTGTCACCGAACACCTTGTCCCAGAAGCTGTTGGAAAGTTCCTTGTAGACGACCGTCGTGTTCTTCTCGCCGAAATCCACCTTGTCCGGGGCATAGACGTAATTCAGGATGCCGCCGGTAAGTTCCCAGTTTCCGAGATGGGAATTCAGGACAATGACTCCGGGACAATCATTGTACAGCCGGTTCAGCACATCGGCATGTTCCATTTCGCAGATATGCGAGTCCCTGAGTCTCTTCGTGTCATGCGATCCGGCGAACCAGAAAGTCTCGGCGAACAGGTCCCCGAAATGCTTGTAGAAATCATCGGCAATCTTAAGGAGCTCACTGTATTTTTTCTCCGGAAACGACCGCGCCAGATTAATCATCACCACGTCACGCCTGTAATGCATCGGCCCGGAGATGAACCATGAAAGGCACCTCCCCCAGAAATAATGTATTTTCAGGGGCTGCAACGCAAGCAGCCGCATCAGCATTTCCGTTATTTTCACTCCTGCGCTCATAAATCCTGTTTCACTTTTTCAACTTCTGAAGCCCACAGCATGGCAAATATAAGAAAATTTATGTATGTTTGCACAATAATGGAAACGGTTCACCACGGCCTTTTCCATCAAATAAGCTGAAAAGCAACACAGTAAGGAAATTTAAACCTTAAAAATATTAGAAGACAATGTTCAAAGACCAGCCGAAAGGATTGTTCGCCCTCGCTCTCGCCAACACCGGAGAGCGCTTCGGGTACTACACGATGCTCGCTATCTTCCTCCTGTTCATCCAGGCGAAATTCGGATTCAGCGCAGCCGTCTCCACTCAGATTTATTCCATTTTCCTCGCTGCGGTTTACTTCATGCCGCTTTTCGGAGGAATGTTGGCCGACAAGATAGGCTACGGCAAATGCGTTACCACCGGTATCGCCGTCATGTTCGTAGGTTATCTCTGCCTCGCGATTCCTACTGGACCGGACATCGCAGGTAAAATCCTGATGTTCGGCGCACTCGCACTCATCGCCATCGGAACCGGACTGTTCAAGGGCAACCTCCAGGTAATGGTCGGCAACCTCTATGACAACCCGAAATACGCAGCCAAGAGAGACTCGGCATTCAGCTTGTTCTACATGGCCATCAATATCGGTGCAATGTTCGCTCCTTCAATGGCCAAGGCTGTCACCAATTTCTTCCTCGGCAAATCCGGCCTCGTATATGATGCCAATGTTCCTGCTCTCGCCCACCAGATCATGGACGGCAATCTTGCCAATGCCGAAAAGCTCCAGGCTATCGCCGACACCATGTCAGGTTCCGCAGGAATGGACCTCGGCACATTCAGCCAGTTCTATATCGAAAAGCTCTCTACAGCATACAATTACGGCTTCGGAATCGCCTGCATCTCCCTTATCATTTCAGTAGCCATCTACTTCAGCTGCCGTTCATGGTTCAAGGATGCCGATGTCAATGTCAAGCAGGCCGCTGCAGGACAGAAGGCAGAAGCGGAACTCACTCCGGAGCAGACCAAGAGCCGCATCACAGCCCTCATGCTCGTGTTTGCAGTGGTCATCTTCTTCTGGATGGCATTCCATCAGAACGGAGCGACAATGACATTGTTCGCAAGAGACTACACGGCCAGCACCGTAACAGGAGCTACCAGAATCGGATTCAACATCTGGAGCCTGTTCCTCATCGCTGTTTCCATCTATACGCTGTTCGGCACATTCCAGTCTGAAAAGACAAGCGGCAAGGCACTCTGCGGCGGAGCCACACTCCTCCTTTGGGGCGGCGCATACGCCATTTATGCAGGAATGCCGGCTATCGTAAACATCCTTCCTTCAGACTTCCAGCAGTTCAATCCGTTCTTCGTAGTGGCATTGACCCCTGTATCGCTCGCCATCTTCGGCGCATTGGCGAAGAAAGGCAAGGAGCCTTCAGCACCTCGTAAGATCGGTCTGGGTATGTTCGTGGCAGCCATCGGTTTCGGTATCCTCACATTCGCATCCATGAACCTGGCATCTCCGAAGGAACTCGGCGGAACCGTAAGCCCGGATCTCATCTCACCGGACTGGCTGATTTCCACCTACCTGGTATTGACTTTCGCAGAACTTCTGCTCTCTCCTATGGGTATCTCCTTCGTTTCCAAGGTTGCTCCTCCTAAATATAAAGGTGCAATGATGGGCTGCTGGTTCGCTGCCACTGCTCTCGGAAACTACCTCGTTTCCATCCCTGGACTTCTCTGGAACAAGATTCCTCTGTGGGGTGTATGGAGCCTGCTCATCACTCTCTGTATCCTCTCTGCCCTCTTCATCTTCTCTATCATGAAGAAACTCGAGTCAGCTACTGAGTGCTAAAAAATGATATCTACTAAAAAACAGCGTTGTGAAATATCACAGCGCTGTTTTTTTATGCGATTGATGTAAAAATTACTTGGTGCCGAAGATACGGTCGCCGGCATCACCCAGACCAGGAACGATGTAGGCGTCCTTGTTCAGATGGTCATCGACTGCTGCCACGTAGATATCTACGTCAGGATGCTCCTTCTGCACACGTGCGATTCCTTCAGGTGCTGACACGAGACACATGAGGCGGATATTGTTGCAGCCACGCTCCTTCAGCATTGACAATGCATCGCAGGCACTGCCGCCGGTTGCGAGCATCGGGTCGGTCACGATGACGAGACGCTGGTTTATATCCTCCGGAAGCTTGCAGTAATACACTACAGGGACATGGGTCTCCTCGTTACGATAAAGGCCGATATGTCCGACCTTCGCTACCGGAACAAGTGTCTGCAAACCATCCACCATACCGATGCCGGCACGGAGAATAGGCACGATAGCCAGCTTCCTTCCGGAAACTTTCTTGGCCATGGTCTTGCAGATAGGGGTTTCGATTTCAATGTCATCCAACGGCAGGTCACGGGTAACCTCGTAGCCCATAAAAAGTGAAATCTCTTTAAGTAATTCGCGGAAATCTTTAGAACCGGTTTCCTTTTTCCTCATGATCGTCAGTTTATGCTGGATCATCGGATGGTCTATTACGTGGATTTGGCTCATTATTTTTAATTTTTCGTAAAGTTATCTATTTTTGTGCAAATTCCAATCATGAGCAGACGCTGATTTGGGACATAAACTATCACATACGGAATCAATGGTAAAGATATTCTGCAAGAACACAGGAACTTACAAGGAGTTCCAGGAGGGCACGATGCTTCTCGACATGATCAATGAATTCGACTTCGAGAAACCTTACGAAATCATTGCCGCAAGGGTGAACAATGTCGCCCAGGGCCTGAAATTCAGGGCCTACCACAGCCGCGACATCGAATTTCTGGATTACCGCACCTACAGCGGGCGCAATGTCTACAGCCGCTCACTCTGCTTCCTATTATATAAGGCAGCATTGGACATTTTCCCGGACTGCAAGGTCGTAATGCGCCGCCCCATCTCGAAAGGATTCTTCTGCAGCATTGACAAGTGCGATGGTAATCCATTGTCTGCCAGGGACATTGACCTGATAAAGGCGCGGATGCGCGAGATTGTCGACGAGGACATTCAGTTTCACCGGCACGAAGTGCAGATCGCGGAAGCAATCGACGTGTTCCGGAAGCTCGGACATTTCGACAAGGTGAAGCTGCTGGAGACTTGCGGCGAGGTCTACATCAGCTATTATACGCTCGGAGGGACAGCTGACTATTATTATGATGTGCTGGTTCCAAGCTCCGGATACCTGAAAATCTGGGATTTGACGCCGTACCGTAACGGGGCATTGCTCCGCGTGCCGGACAGACACCATCCAGAACAGCTTGCGCCGTTCCATGAGCAGCCGAAGACATTCGAAGTGTTCTCGGAGACCATCAAATGGAACAGCATCATGGGCCTGGACAATGTCGGCGACGTGAACAAGGCGTGTCTGGACGGCAAGGCCACCGACCTTATCCAGGTAGCGGAAGCATTGCAGGAGAAGAAGATAGTCCAGATAGCAGAGGAAATCAACAAGAGGTACAGGTCACCGCAGAAGGTTCGGATCGTACTTATCACCGGACCGACCAGCAGCGGAAAAAGCACGTTCTGCAAGCGACTGAGCGTCCAGCTGATGACATGCGGACTGCACCCGATTTCGTTCTCCACGGACGACTATTTCGTAAACAGGCTGGATACGCCGAAACTGCCGGACGGAAGCTACGATTTCGACAATTTCGACACCGTGGACCACGCGCAGCTCCAGAAAGATGTGTTAAGACTGATTTCCGGAGAGACCGTGGAAGTACCTGAATATAATTTCGTTACGGGCATACGCGAATATAACGGCAAGAGCCTTAAACTGGAAGAAGGCTCCGTGCTGCTCATCGAAGGCCTGCACGCATTGAACCCGAAACTGCTGGACAATATTTCCGATTCCGAGAAGTTCAAGATTTTCATCAATACCATCACCAGCTACTCGCTGGACGACCACAACTGCATACCGACCAGCGACAACCGCCTGCTGCGCCGCATCGTGCGCGACTTCAACAAAGGTGCGTTCTCGGCCAGGGAGACCATCTCGAACTGGCCCAATGTCCGCCGCGCGGAGGTGAAATGGATCTATCCGTACCAGGAGGATGCGGACGTATTGTTCAATTCCGCATATCTGGTGGAGTTCGCGGTGTTGAGAAGCCATGCCGAGAGGATTCTGGCGACGGTGCCGAAGAATTGTCCGGAGTACAGCGAGGCGCACAGGCTCATGAAATTCCTGCATTACTTCATTCCTGTGTCGGACAAGCAGATACCGCAGACGTCGCTGATGAGGTATTTCATCGGATAACGTCGATTTCGACAAGAATATTTCAGAATGAGAATGTTTACACTTATAACATCCTCATTTTTAGTATATTATCGCCTACCCCCCCCTACGAAATTCCATAATATGAACCAAAAATAATTGCTTTCGTCATCTATTATAAGTATCTTTGTCACTCCAGTGGAATAAAACTGAACCGTTATGATGGATAAGTACAATTCCGAAAAAGATGTGCAATTGCAACTGGATGTTGCAATGTGTGAGGACATAAAATAGGAAATGATGATGACGCTGGATAGCTCTGATTCAAACCCTATAGCCGAGGGAACGACCAAAACTCCTGAAGGGCAGCAGATTACCGGACAAGATGGGAAAGTCATGTCAGGTGATATTTCAGTTGTCACCCGGCACACGGCCACCGGCAAGGAAGCCGAAACCTGGAGCTACCTCAGCATTCACAACATGCGCGTCGCCGCATTCGAAGACCGCGTCATCAATGACGCCAAGTTCAAATGCTTCATCCACAGGACATGGCAGAAGACAATGTCCCACGGCACACCTAAAAAGGAATTGAAACCCACGGTGAGCGGACTCATATTCCTGCAAGGAAAACCGGACGAAATCCAGAAATATCTGGACGAGTATTATCCGCCATACCATCTGGTAAAAGACTGCAGCACAGGCAGACCTGCCATCATACGGGATGCACAGATGCAGCCCTTCATGAAAATCGCGTCAGTCCATCCTGACCGCGTCAGGTTCCTGCGTAAGCCATTCATGAAATTCGCAGAAGGCCATACACTACTACGCGTGCTCACAGGTCCGTTCGCCGGGCAGGAAGGATACATCGTACGCATTGACAGAGACCGTCAGCTCGTCATGGATTTCGGCGGCATTGCGGTAGCGTTCAGCGGCATACGGAACGAAGACGTGGAACCTGTAACGAAAAACTAAACAATAATTACTCATATTTATGACTATTATACGAAGAATATCCAACTGGTATTTCTCCAAAGCAGCACTCCCTTACTGGTGCATTCTGGTAATCGACTGTACAATCGTAGCGGCATCCAGCTACATCGGATGCTACCTGAGCAGGGGCGGGGATATGCTGGCCTCACTTTTCTGGCCATTAACCTACGGCATAGCCATCGGCATGGTGCCGTTCATCATCGCATTCAGAGCCTTACATACATACTCCGGCATTGGCCGCTATTCGTCCTTCGTCGACTTGCAGAAAGTCGCGACGGCGACGTTTATCGGAACGCTCACCTGTTACTTCCTCCATCTGGTAGTCAACGAAGCATGGGGACAGACAGCGATAGTGTTCCCGAGTCTCAAGAGTTCATTGATCATATTCATAAGCAGCACGGTACTCCTCTGGGCAGAACGCATTGTCGTAAAACGCCTTTTCGACTCGTTCCACCTGGACGGAGCGACTCCGGCCGCCATCTACGGCACGAAAGCCGGGGGCATCAGCATTGCCAAGAGCATTGTCGCGCTCAAGGACAAGAAATATTCATTGGACTCATTCATCTCCGACGGAGAGGAGATGCGCGGCTCGTTCATAATGGGCAAGCCGGTGTTCCTGAACCACAAGGGAATTGCCAAGGAATTGAAGAAGAGAGGCGTGAAAGCATTGCTCGTTTCGCCGCTGAAAACCGAGAAGTTCCGCCAGAACAGCGCGATGGTGGATGAGTTCATCGACGCGGACATCAAGATAATGATGATGGACTACGGCACCGAATGGAACGGAGACGAATCTTCATTGTCCCACAAGCAGTTGCATGCGGTAGACATCGAGGACTTGCTGCCTCGCGACAAGATTGAGGTCAATATGGCTGAGATAGAGAAGCAACTGCGCGGCAAGCGTATCCTCATCACCGGCGCGGCAGGTTCCATCGGCTCCGAAATCGTACGTCAGGTAGCGCAGTTCGGCCCGGCGGAGATGACGCTGATCGACCAGGCGGAGACCCCGATGCACGACATCAGGATGATGATGGCCAGACGGTTCCCGAACATCAAGAACGAGACCATCGTTTCCAGCATTGCCAACAAGGAGCACATGGAGAAGATTTTCGAGGCTCACAGGCCGGAGTACGTTTTCCATGCAGCTGCCTACAAGCATGTCCCGATGATGGAGGACGACCCGGCGATCGCTGTGCAGAACAATATCTACGGCACACGTGTAATCGCCGACCTGGCAGTGAAATACGGCACATTGAAATTCGTCATGATCTCGACCGACAAGGCTGTGAATCCGACCAATGTCATGGGCTGCAGCAAGCGAATCTGCGAGATATATTGCCAGAGCCTGAACCAGGCGATAATGGAAGGCAAGGTTTCAGGTGTCACCCAGTTCGTCACCACACGTTTCGGCAACGTATTGGGTTCCAACGGTTCCGTCATTCCTATCTTCAAGCAGCAGATACGTGCGGGCGGACCTGTAACAGTCACCCACCCGGACATTGTCCGTTTCTTCATGCTCATTCCTGAGGCTTGCCGTCTGGTACTCGAGGCCGGCACGATGGGCAAGGGCGGCGAGATTTTCGTGTTCGACATGGGCCAGCCGGTGAAAATCGTGGACCTGGCGAAACGAATGATTGCGCTTTCCGGTGCGACCGACGTGGAAATCAAGTTCACAGGGCTGCGTGACGGCGAAAAGCTGTACGAAGAGGTGCTGAACGACAAGGAAGGCACCATCCCGACATCCAATCCAAAAATCATGGTCGCAAAGGTGCGCGAATACGATTACGCCACGGCATGCGCCAACGAGGAGCGCCTTCTGGAAGTATCCAAGTCATTCGACGACATGGCGATTGTGCGCGTGATGAAGGACATTGTCCCTGAATACAAGAGCAGACAGAGCAAATACGAAGTTCTAGATAATTAGGGCCATTATGAAAGATCTGAAAATAGCAGTAGCGGGAACAGGCTATGTTGGCCTTTCCATCGCAACATTGCTTTCACAGCATCACAAGGTAACGGCAGTAGACGTCATTCCTGAAAAAGTAGAGAAAATCAACAACAAGGTCTCCCCTATCCAGGACGACTACATCGAGAAGTACCTGGCAGAGAAGAACTTGGACCTGACGGCGACTCTTGACGGCGAGGCTGCATATAGTGATGCAGACTTCGTGGTAATCGCCGCCCCTACGAACTACGACAGCAAGAAGAACTTCTTCGACACCTCACACGTGGAAGAGGTCATCGAACTGGTCCTGAAAGTGAACCCGGAAGCAGTCATGGTCATCAAATCGACTGTACCTGTGGGATATACGGCATCCGTCCGTGAAAAATTCTCCTATAGGGAGCGTCTTGCCGACGGCACCATGAAGACTGTAATGCCGAAAATCATCTTCGCACCGGAATTCCTGAGAGAATCCAAGGCATTGTACGACAATCTCTACCCTAGCAGAATCATTGTCGGTTACGGCGACGACAGCCTGAAGGAAGCAGCGCACACCTTCGCGGACCTCATTCAGGAAGGCGCCATCAAGGAGGACGTGCCGGTGCTGTTCATGGGCACGACGGAGGCCGAGGCCGTAAAGCTCTTCGCCAACACCTACCTCGCGCTCCGCGTAAGTTATTTCAATGAGCTCGACACATACGCCGAGATGAAAGGTCTTGACACCAAGTCCATTATAGACGGTGTCGGTCTGGACCCGAGAATCGGCACACATTATAACAACCCGTCATTCGGCTACGGCGGATATTGCCTCCCGAAAGACACGAAACAGCTTCTGGCGAACTACAATGACGTGCCGGAGAATCTTATCCAGGCCATCGTGGATTCGAACAGCACCAGAAAGGATTTCATTGCTGACCAGGTACTTGACAAGGCCGGCTACTACAGCAGCAACAGCCAGTGGGACAGCCATCAGGAGAAGAAATGTGTCATCGGCGTCTTCCGTCTGACCATGAAATCCAATTCAGACAATTTCCGTCAGTCTGCCATCCAGGGCATCATGAAGCGTATCAAGGCGAAGGGTGCCGAGGTGATAATCTACGAACCGACATTGGAAAACGGCACGCTGTTCTTCGGCAGCGAAGTGGTCAATGACCTGGAAGCTTTCAAGGCGAGGTCACAGGCCATCATCGCGAACCGCTACGACACCTGCCTCGATGACGTGAAAGATAAGGTTTACACCAGGGATATATTCAGAAGGGATTAATTCAGGACTTTCAGGATGGTAAACTACAATGTTTCTCTGGACGGGAAAACCGTTCTGGTGACCGGTGCCGCCGGATTCATAGGCAGCAACCTTGTCAAGAGACTTTTCAATGAATTCCCCGATATAAAAATCGTCGGAATAGACTCTGTCACAGACTATTACGATGTAAACATCAAATATGGCCGACTGGCGGAAATCGAGGCATTGAACCGCGACTGGACCTTCGTGAAAGCAAGCATTGCCGACAAAGGCATTGTCAACGACCTTTTCGCGAAGCATCATTTTGCGGTGGTGGTGAATCTCGCAGCACAGGCCGGTGTGCGTTATTCGATCACGAACCCGGACGCCTACATCGAGAGCAACCTCATCGGTTTCTACAATATCCTGGAAGCTTGCCGCCACTACGAGGTAGAACATCTGGTATATGCTTCATCATCAAGCGTTTACGGCTCGAACAAGAAGGTGCCATATTCGACTGACGACAAGGTGGACAATCCCGTAAGCCTCTATGCCGCGACGAAAAAGAGCAACGAGCTGATGGCTCATGCCTATTCGAAGCTCTACAACATTCCGTCCACAGGCCTGAGATTTTTCACGGTCTACGGTCCGGCCGGACGTCCCGACATGGCATATTTCGGATTCACGGACAAGCTTGTCCACGGCGACACCATAAAAATCTTCAACTACGGCAACTGCAAACGTGATTTCACCTTCGTGGACGACATCGTCGAGGGCGTGGTCCGTGTCATGCAGCATGCTCCTGAGAAGCAGAACGGCGAGGACGGTCTTCCGATTCCGCCGTACAAAGTATATAATATAGGTAACAGCCACCCGGAGAACCTTCTGGAATTCGTCGATATCCTCCAGCAGGAACTCCTCCGCGCCGGCGTATTGCCATCCGACTACGATTTCGACGCGCACAAGGAACTGGTTCCGATGCAGCCGGGCGACGTGCCTGTCACCTACGCCGACACCACGCCGCTGGAACAGGACTTCGGTTTCAAGCCCTCCACTCCCCTGCGTGAGGGTCTGAGGAAGTTCGCCGAGTGGTATCGGGGTTACTATGCGAAATAGAACCTTCTAGCATAAATGCCAATTAATCAGCTGAAAGCAGGAGTCGTCCTGAACTATGTCGTAATTTTCCTGAACACTATAGTCGGTCTGTTGTACACACCGTACATGCTCAGGATGATGGGACAGAGCGAATACGGCTTGTACTCTCTGGTTGCATCCGTGATTGCGTACCTGACCGTACTTGATCTCGGATTCGGCAATGCGATTGTCAGATACACCGCGAAGTTCCGGGCGGAAAAGAAGACGGAAGAACAATATGAGATGTTCGGAATGTTCTTCCTGCTGTACCTCGTCATAGGAATCATCGCATTCGGGATAGGGCTGGGGCTTTATTTCAATGTTGACACCCTCTTCGGGAACACGATGACAGCCGTCGAACTCGGCCGTGCACGCATTATGATGCTCCTCCTGGTGGCCAACCTGGCATTTACCTTTCCGATGAGCATCTGGGGTTCGATCATCCAGGCATACGAGGATTTCGTATTCCAGAAGTCGCTGAATATCATCAGGATCATTCTCAATACCGTAGTAATGATCTGCCTCCTCCACTTCGGCTACAAGGCCGTGGCGATGGTAGTGGTCCAGACAATATTCAACGTCCTGACCCTTGTTGTCAACTTCATATATTGCAGAAGGAAGCTAAATATACATATATATTTCAGGTTCAAGCATTTTCATTGGGATTTTCTCAAAGAAGTCGCGATTTATTCATTCTGGATATTCCTCAACGCCATCATAGACAGGGTGTATTGGAGCACCGGACAATTCGTCCTCGGAGCGATGGTCGGGACGGCAGCAGTGGCGGTCTTCGCCATAGCCATCCAGCTCGAAGGAATGTACATGCAGTTTTCCACGGCGATTTCCTCGGTTTTCCTTCCGAAAGTCACCGCCATGGTGGCCACGAACAGAAGCCGCAAGGAAATATCAGACCTGTTCATAAGGACAGGACGTATCCAATATATAGTTCTGGCGTACATACTCTCCGGATTCATCATCTTCGGACGCCAATTCATCGAGTTATGGGCCGGAGCAGGCTACTCAGACGCGTATATTATATCACTTCTGTTTTTCATTCCGCTGACGGTGCCGCTCATCCAGAATCTGGGGATAACGATTCTTCAGGCACGTAACGAAATGAAATTCAGGTCCGTATTGTACATAATCATTGCCCTTGTCAGCCTTGGGATGCAAATAGTGCTGACCAGATATTTCGGCGGCATCGGCTGCGCAATGGGCGTTTCGGGCGCATTGGTCGTGGGACAGATACTGATAATGAACGTATATTACCGGCGCAGGCAGGACCTTGACATAAAGACATTCTGGAAGGAAATAAGCAAGATGTCAATAATCCCCATCGTCCTGATATTCAGCTCAATGCTGGTTATCCGTCACTTCTTCGCATTGGACTCCTGGGGAAAACTGATACTGGGGATAGCGGCATTCTCATCGGTTTATATCCCGCTGTTCTTCCGTTTCAGCATGACGGATGAAGAACGGAACCTGTTCATTTCGATGGTCCATAAAATCTTCGCCAGGGCATGATCGACATCATGAGAGCAGAGGATTGCTGCGGCTGCGGCGCATGCGCGCAAGTTTGCCCGAAGTCATGCATTTCAATGATTGCGGACAATGAGGGTTTCCTGTACCCGCACGTAAATACGTCGGACTGCGTCCAATGCGGCCTGTGCGAGAAGGTTTGCAATATATTGCACCGAAGGGAAGGACATGCCCCACTGAAAGTACTGGCGGCAATAAACCGTGATGAAGAAATCAGGAAGCAAAGTTCTTCCGGCGGCATTTTCCACATACTGGCAGAAAACGTCATCAATAAAGGCGGCATCGTTTTCGGGGCAAGATTCGATGAAAACTGGCAGGTCGTGTTCGACCATGCCGACACCCTCGACGGGATAAAGCCGTTCATAGGTTCGAAATATGTCCAGGCGACCATAGGCGATACCTATAAAACAGCCAAAAAGTTCCTTGAAGAAGGAAGGCATGTGATGTTTACAGGTACGCCATGCCAGATAGCCGGACTGCATCAATATCTGAGGAAAAGCTATCCGAATCTCCTGACCGTGGATTTCGTCTGTCATGGAGTTCCCAGTCCGAAAGTCTGGGGGAAATATCTGGAACAGCTGAAGGCGGACATCCGAAAAAAAGGAGACGATTCCGTGTATGTGCCATTCCGCAAAAGCCACTACATGAAGGCTTTCCTGGCCGACATCATACTGCGTCCGTCTTGCTACGAATGCAAGTCCAAGGGAGGAAGGAGCAACAGCGACATCACGTTGGCGGACTTTTGGGGAATTTCATCAATATTTCCTGAAATGGATGACGACAAAGGGACGAGCATGGTTTTCGTGAACACGGACAAAGGTGCATCCGCTCTGGACCTTTCCGCATTCAGGTACAAGGAAGCGGAATACGAACAAATCAAGCCTCTGAATCCTTCCTGCTACCGTTCCGCGTCGAGACCGGCAAACAGACAAATGTTTTTCGACTCGTTGGACTCGACCGACGACCTGAACACATTGGTCGACAGATGCACGAGATGGACATTCAGAAAAAGACTGAAAAACACCTGCCGGGTTCTGCTCCGCATGATTCAACGGAGCAAGACCACATCTGATTCGACCATCAAGTCGATATCGTTCAGAGACAAATCGGAAGGCTGGAACTCGTACGGATTGTCCGTAAAGACGGGACGAAAGATGAAAATAGGTATACTGACGCAACCGCTCCGCACCAACTATGGCGGGCTATTGCAGAATTATGCCCTCCAACAGACACTCATCAGAGCCGGATTTGAAGCAGAGACGATAGATTGGGACGAGCCCGAAGGGTTCAGGCAATCATTGTACCGGATAAAAATCCGCGCCCGTCATGCTCTTTTTCCGGGACGCTGGCCGGAGCCGATGTACAGGCCGAGCGCGGACGAAATTGCCGCAATCAGACGCAATACCGGTTATTTCGTAAAGAAATATATACGCCATACGGAGGCATTGACCTCCGGGGACATGTTTGCAAAGCAGGCAAAACGTGGCGGGTACGAGGCATATGTGGTCGGCAGCGACCAATGCTGGAGAGCATGTTACAACTATTATCTCCCTGCAATGTTTCTTGACTTCGCCCGGGACAAGAAAGTCAGACGAATCGCTTATGCGGCGTCTTTCGGAACGGACAAATGGGAGTTCTCTCCGCAGCAGACCGGCATCTGCGCACCTCTGGCGAAGAAGTTCGACCTCATAACGGTACGGGAGGATTCGGGAGCCGGGCTCTGCAAGAGATATTTGGGAGCGGACGCCACACATGTGCTGGACCCGACAATGCTTCTAGCCAAAGAGGACTATATACATCTGTGCGAAGCGGAAAATGAGCCACGTGCAGAAGGTACGCTTTTCCACTACATCCTGGACCCCGACGCCATGAAGACCTCATTTGTCGGGAAGGTCGCCGCTGAAACCGGATTGAAAGCATTTCAAGTAATGCCGAAGCGCTTTATCGGAAATCATACGCGGGAGGACATGAAATGCAGGATCGGGGATTTCGTATTTCCGAGGGTCACCACATGGCTCCGTGCATTCATGGACGCGGAAATGGCCATCGTGGACAGTTTCCACGGAGCGGTGTTCTCGATTATCTTCAACAAGCCTTTCTGGGTGATAGGAAACGAAAAGCGGGGCATGGCCCGTTTCACTTCCCTACTGAAAATGTTCCACCTGGAAGACAGGCTTGTAGACGAAGCGGAGCTCGGCAATCTCGATTTCCACAAGGAGATAGATTGGAACGAAGTGAACAGCATATTGGAGGAGAAACGAAGGGCAAGCAGAGTTGTTATTGGAAAACCTGCATGACTGAGATGCCGAAAGCAAGTATCATAGTTCCCGTATACAAGGCAGAACATTATTTGAGACGATGTATCGAAAGCATTGTCCATCAGACATATACGGATTGGGAGCTTCTTCTGGTCGACGACGGTTCTCCTGACGGCAGCGGCGGGATCTGCGATGAATACGCCGGCAGGGACGCGCGCATACGGGTTTTTCATAAGGAAAACGGCGGCGTCAGTTCAGCGCGAAACCTGGGCCTGGAGAACGTGCGTGGAGAATATGTGACGTTTGTGGACAGCGACGATATGATAGACGCCCGCACGCTGGAAATCTGCATGTCACGATGCGAAGGCCTGAAGATGCTGCAGTTCTCGTTTTCCAGGAATGTAGCGGATCTGGGCCCGGCAGAAAATTCCGAGCCGGAAATCTTCGCCAACCGGGATTATGTGAACAATGCCGCCCTACACAAGTGCGTCTGGGGAACAGTCTTCAGTTCCGATATCATCCGCAGGAACCATATCAGGTTCGATGAAAGCATGAAACTGGCTGAAGACCAGCTGTTTGTCTTTTCATGCATGGAGCATGCGGAAAGGATAATGAGACTCCCCGACGTGCTGTATTACTACTATTACGACAATCCGTCCAGTGCCACGAACAATGAGCGTTGCAATGATCTCATACATTCGTCGCAGCGATGCATTGATTTCAAGAAGAAGCATCCGTTGTTCGCGCGCCCGATTGATGAAACGGTCATATATCTGATAGAGAAGCTGATAGCGAGGGGAAAGTATTCCGCGTCCTATAAGCTGTTGTCGGAATTGAAGCCTCATCATGCAGAGTCGCGCCCTTGGCCTTCAAGGCTGATGGTCCGCATCTCCCGATGCAGCTCCCTGGCCGGAATATGCATCGGTGCGCCTCTGTATAACGTATATTGTTTCGTCAAGAAAACATTGACCCGCATAAAATGTGCATGAAGAAAACGCCTAAGGTTTCTGTCATCGTCCCGGTATATGGAGTCGAAAAATATATCGGACGGTGCGTCAGAAGCTTGTTCGAACAGACATTGGAAGACATTGAATACATCTTTGTGGACGATTGCACCCCGGACGGTTCGATTTCCGTCCTCAACCGCGTGCTTTCTTCGTATCCGGCCAGACAGGAACAGGTCAAGATAATCCGCCATGAGAAGAATGAGGGGCTTGTCCATGCGCGTCAGACAGGGCTGAAGGCCGCAAGCGGCGAATATATAGCGCATTGCGACAGCGATGATTGGGTGGACACGAATCTTTACGGGACGCTCTACGACCAGGCCGCAGCCCAAGGTTCGGACATGGTCGCGTTCGTCTGCAAATATACCGACGGAGAAAGGACGATAAAGGAGGCCCTCACCGGAAACCGCACAGAAACCGCTGAGTGTCTGGCAGATATGATACACGGGAAGATGTGGTGGTCATTGTGCAACAAGCTCATAAGGAGTGATGTTTACCGGCATAGCGACATAATCTACCCGACCGACGGAATGGGTGAAGACATGTGCCTGTCGCTCCAGCTTCTGTATCATTGCAAGTCGATATCATACAATCACGACGTATGCTATCATTACTACCAGAATCCGACATCCATGACGAAGGTCCAGACCGAAGAGAGCTGCCTCTCCAGATTCCGTCAGATCTGCCGCAATGTCGAGATAGTCAAGAAATTCTATTCCGGCAAGCCGGTCAATGACAGCCTCCGCAAAGGTTTTCGATATCTGGAGTTCAATGCCAAGCGCCCCCTGACCCCACTGCTGTCCGAAAGGAAATACCGCAAGCTCTGGCGCCAAACCTACCAAGGCTGCGAATGGTCCGTACTGAACGACCCCGAGGCCCCGGCCCACGACCGCCTCAAGTCCCTCCTCTGCCTTTTAGGCATCACTCCGCTGCAGTATGAGCGGTTGCGGGGGTGGGTGAAGAGGTGATGGAGTTTAAACTCATTGATAATCAATTAAAAATTCTTTACTTTTGTTACACTGACAGACTTAAGTAAATGATATATTCAAGTAATATGGCATCATTACACATCAAACACTTCGGTTCGATTGAAGACTCTACCAGGATTGAATTCACTCCTCTTATGGTACTCATCGGACGTCAGAGTTCAGGAAAAAGTACTTTTATGAAAGTGCTTTGCTTCTGCCGATGGATAGAAAAACGAGTTATGGTATCGACTGATGATATCATTAACCAATATACCCATTATGGACGTTTTGTCAAGGAGCTCAAGCAATTCCATAGACTCAATGATGATTATTTCAAGAATAATACAAGTATCGAATATAAGGGAGATACCATAACTATCGAATATCGCGGAGGTACGAATCCTAAAATCAGCAGAAAATCAGATTTCGCTCAAAGGCGTTACAATAGCAAAATATGCTATATCCCTGCCGAACGGAATCTTGTTTCTGCCCTTCAGAACATTGATAGAGCATATAAGGCTACCGAAAGAGATGTATTGTTCAATTTCATTTATGAATGGGACGAGGCTAAATCCCCTTCGACCAAATCAAATCCATATAAATTATCGGTGACAGGAGACTTCAGTTATGCGAATAAGTCAGGAAATGATTTCATCATAAGGAAAGACGGAACAGAATCTCCGGCGTTTTATGCGTCCAGTGGTATCCAGTCTGTTACACCTTTGGATGTCATGTCACACTATATGATGTCACAAGTCGGGGAAAGGGCTCCGATGTCAATGTCGGATCTGAATGCTATCCAAGAACCGAATTCCAAGAGACTCACCTACCAGTCTGCTCAAGTTTTCATTGAAGAACCAGAACAGAATCTCTATCCTGAATCTCAACGTCTGATTATATTGAGTTTGGTCAAAGCTCTTGCGGAAGCTCAAAAAAAAGAATCTGAGCCGAGTATGATTATGTTGACAACACATAGCCCATATATTCTTTCTGTCATAAATGTGTTGCTTTCAGCATCTGCCGCTTCAAGTAAAGAATCCGGCAAAGGCATCATTGACAGCAACCTCCTTTTGAATCCGTCCGACGTTTCAGGGTATTTCATCAACGAAGACGGTATTTTCAAAAGCATTGTAGATGAAGAGCTTCAAATGCTTGACGGAATGCAACTTGACGGCGTTTCGGATTGGGTCGAAGATAAAATCAGTCAGTGTAACAAGGTCTTATATGGAGATGAATAGTAATCTTGAACAATACCTCTCGACATACAGTCGACTGATAGGAGAAGGTTACTCTCCGCAGCAGGACCTGAAGGTTCGCAAAATAGTTTCAGTAAGCGAAAATGGAACGAAATATAGACTTGCGACAGATGACAAATACTCAGCGGTATTTCAGATTGACGGATACATTATAAAGAAAGAGGAAGGACGAAAATGTGACAAGTTGATTCTTGTCAGAAAAGATAGTACAGCTAAAGAAGAAGACTGGACAGAATTATTTGTCGAACTGAAAGGAAAAGATATTCTGCGTGCAATAGATCAACTATGTGCCACTCTAAAGAATCCCAAATTCAGACACCAGTCAAACAAGGACATACGCGCAAGAATAGTAGCCAATTCCTATCCGTCTAACAAAGCGAATAGCGATATGGAGAAGGCCAAACGAGATTTCCGCAAAGATTTCAATTGCGACCTGCGCAGTGTAAAGAATGGGCAGGAGGATAAGTTGTGAGGGCTTGCGAATGCGGACAGTCTGGCATCGGAAATCGGCATCAGCAGAAATAGTGTACAAGACTACCTCGCCCTTCTGGAAAGGGCACAGTTAATCGGACAGCTCAGGGATGATGTGAAGACGACATCGAGTTCGCCCAAGGCAACGTCATTCCTCTCTGGGCTTTCGGGATGAATTACTAGGATATGAAAACGACTAACCAATTTGATGACATGTTAGGAATCAATGAACACAGAGTTATCGTAACAGGAGAATTTGCAGCAGCTGTCAGGAAAGCAGCAAAGGCCTCTGTCATTGCAAATTCTAAACAGGTATCTTCCCAAAAAGACTCGAAAGAAAAGAAATATCATTTCGATTGGAAATGATGGTATAGATTGAGACGTGTGAATAATTTAACGCCAAACGATATGAGACACTTGGTCATAAAGTATTTCGGTCCGATTCGTAATGCGGACCTTCAACTTGGACAGGTAAATGTATTGATAGGTATGCAGAGTTCCGGCAAGAGCTGCGTACTTAAGACGGCGTGCTATTGTACCTGGGTTGAAAAACGTCTTGAATTGTCTCAAAAGGTCAACGGTTTCGGTAACGGCTCGGCCTTCATTGACACCATGACCAGCTATTATCAAATGGCAGGATACGTCCATCCGGATACCTACATCGAATATGAAACCGAACATGTCTTCTTCTCATACAGCCATTCAGAAAAGGAGTTTACGATGAGATGGAAAAATGATTATTGGAACTATAAGAGGCCAAAGGTAAGTTATGTCCCTGCCGACAGAAATTTGGTGGCTTCAATTCCGGGGTGGAGCTTCCTTCCATTGGATGGCAACATGCTTGACTTCATGTCAGATTGGGACCGGGCCAGGAAGTTTGTAAAGAGCGAGGAGAATTTCTTGAATCTGGGCATGTCTTATACTTATGACTCCCAGACAAATACGGACAACATAAGACTGGAGAACGGAACTCCGCTGAAACTGAAGGAGAGTTCCAGCGGTATCCAATCGCTCCTCCCCATGTATGTACATCTCGATTATCTTACTGCAGGCCAATACAATGCAGAAGCAGGCAAGATCTCGTATGAACAGAAAGAAGAGCGCAAAAATCTATTGTCGACCATTTATGCCAATCTCTATGAAAAGGATTTCAACCATGACGAGACGATTGAAGTCGTCACCATCGATGGTGTAGATTATTCGTTTTCCAAGCCAGACCAGGCGAAGAAGTTCAAGTCGATTTGTCAGGAGTATATCAATGTTGATCATAGCGAGATATTCCTTGAAGCGCCAGAGGATAATTTGTTTCCTCCGACTCAATGCCAATTCGTGAATTGGATGCTGGAGCAGATAAAAACACACGGAGACATGCTTTTCATCACGACGCATAGTCCATATGTTCTGAACCAGCTGATCAAGGCGGCTCCGAAAGAATTGTCAGTAATGTTCACTCATCCACAGCAGCCTGCCAGCAGAGTTTTTTCCGTAAAACAGCTCAATGATGAGGAGATACAAGAGGCTTACGATAATGGTGTAGATATGTTCTTCAATTTCGAGATGTATGTATGAAGCGGAAGATTTTGAACGTAATGCCTGAGTGCTATGTTGATACAAACCTGATAGAATATCTTCTGGATGGAGTAGTAAATCATCAACATTGTTGCTCAAAGGTAGTGGGCCAGTTGAACAACACATTTGCAGACAAGTTCGCTATCGGAATTATCGATAAAGATAAGGTAGAACTCGGCTACATACAGGCTTGTGACGAGATTGCCAAGACTGAGCACCTGACATTATTGAAGCATAAATCCCGTCATCAGTACCTGATTACGATTTCTCCTGCCGTGGATAAATTTGTATTGGACAGTGCTAAAGAGCAAGGAGTCGATACGGAAAAATACAATCTTCCGTCAACTCTGAAGGAGTTCACCAAACTATCCAAGTCAGTCACTTCCAACACGGATGAGCGCTTTAAGAACTTATTCGCAGCAATTAACGGCAACTCTGAATTCAGGGCGTTAAAGAAGACTTTAGAATATTTGTTGGACAAACAATACAATACGGATATTTCTGAACTGACACGGATTTTTGGTGGTGAAACATAATGGACGAATCACCTACTGTAATGGATTGCATCAAAGGCGTAACAGCGTTATTTACAACAAGTAAGCTGATCAGAATGTCTTATGAAGAGAATATTCTCTGTTTCGCTTATATTGAAAACAATGAACGACAATAACCCAAAATATGGATAATATTTCGCCGAGATACAAATTGAGTCTTGCTGAAAAAGTAAATGAAGTTTTGTGGAATGAATATGGCTCCTATGATCGAGTTCTTGCCTATATTGAACAATGGCATGAGATTGAAGATTACTGGGAAAATTTCTTTATTGAATTCAAGGATAAAGATAGAAAACAGATATCGTTATATTCTACCTTATGCAATATGCCAGGAGAACTGCTTCTGAAAGTCGCCATCGACATGGGCGTAGAAACACCTGATTACATACCTTCGATTCCGACATTTCGCAATAAGATTAAAGAGAATTATAAAAACGCATCTCAAACATTCGAAAAGGCATTTAGGGAAGTTGAAAAAGACCCATCATTGGCAATAGGATTAGCAAATTCAGTACTAGAAAGTATACTTAAGGATATATTACGTGCGAATCAAGCATCAGATTATTCAGAACACGACACCCTGACTGAATTAGTTAGGAAATGTTTCAAGCATTTTAAAAAGAACGATTCGTCTTTGCCGAGTGAAATTAAGTCGATAGCTAATAGCATTTTCAATGCAGCAAAATCGATAGAAGATATAAGAAGTGACAAGACCTCATTCCATGGAAAATCATCAGAATGTGAAGTAATATCACAACCAGAATATGCTTATTTCGTGATAAATGCTGTGACGACAATAGGCTTATTCTTTTTAAAATACCAACCAAAACAGCAACAAGCAATTATTCAAAATTTTGATGATGATTTACCATTTTAATGGGCCTTTCGTCTATCTGATTTCGAGGAACACAAAGAACTTGTGCCAATGCAGCCCAGCGATGTTTCTGTGACTTATGCCGACACCACACCGCTCGAGCAGGACTTCGGGTTCAAGCCGAGCACACCACTTAGAGAGGGACTTAGAAGGTTCGCGGAGTGGTATGGACGGTATTATGGGGAGAAAAAATAGAATAGAAATTTAACAAATTTAATTATTTTAATATCATGAGTATTTTTGCGGGTAAAACCCTTATGATTACCGGAGGAACAGGTTCTTTCGGTAATGCTGTGTTGAATCGATTCCTTCGTACTGACATCGGTGAGATTCGTATTTTCTCACGCGACGAGAAGAAACAGGACGACATGCGCCACGAATATCAGGCGAAATACCCTGATGTTGCACACAAGATAAAATTCTATATCGGCGACGTCAGAAGTCTGGAAAGCGTGCGCTCGGCGATGCCAGGCACAGATTACATTTTCCATGCAGCCGCCCTCAAGCAGGTTCCGAGCTGTGAATTCTTCCCGATGGAAGCAGTGAGGACCAATGTGATAGGCACTGACAATGTTCTCACGGCAGCTATCGAAAATAATGTCGGAGCGGTCATCTGTCTCTCTACCGACAAGGCAGCATATCCGATCAATGCAATGGGCATCACCAAAGCCATCGAAGAGAAAATCGCCGTAGCCAAGAGCCGTAACTCCCGCAACACCAAGATCTGCTGCACACGTTATGGCAATGTCATGTGCTCGCGCGGTTCCGTGATTCCTCTTTGGATCGAGCAGATCCGCAGCGGCAACCCTATCACTCTTACAGAGCCTAAGATGACACGTTTCATCATGTCCCTCGAAGAGGCTGTGGATCTGGTGCTTTTCGCATTCGAGCATGGCCACAATGGCGATATTCTCGTTCAGAAAGCTCCGGCATGCACCATCCAGACACAGGCCGAAGCTGTCTGCGACCTTTTCGGCGGCAAGAAAGAGGACATCAAGGTCATCGGTATCCGTCACGGCGAGAAGATGTACGAGACACTCCTTACCAAGGAAGAATGCGCCAAAGCCGAGGATATGGGCAACTTCTATCGTGTTCCGGCAGACAACCGCGACCTGAACTACGACCAGTACTTCACCAAGGGTGATGTAAAGCGTGCTACCATAGAGGAGTTCAATTCTGACAACACATACCGTCTGAACTTGGAAGAAACAATCGCCAAAATCGGTGCTCTGGAATATATCCAGAACGAATTGAACGGAGTTGAAAATCTCGCGAAATAATGAAGATTCTGGTTACCGGCGCCAAAGGATTCGTGGGAAAGAACCTTTGCTGCCAACTGAACAACATAAAAGAAGGCAAGGCCCGCTGCTATGGAGACCTCCAGGTCGATGAAGTATTTGAATACGACGTTGACTCGACTCCAGAGCAGCTGGACAGTTGGTGCGGCGAGTGCGATTTCGTCTTCAACCTCGCGGGCGTGAACCGGCCGAAGGACAATGACGAGTTCATGAAGGGAAATTTCGGTTTCGCATCCACATTGCTCGATACATTGAAAAAGCACCACAACACTTGTCCTGTGATGCTTTCCAGTTCACAACAAGCCTCATTGACAGGACGTTTCGGCAACAGCGAATACGGCAGAAGCAAGAAAGCCGGCGAGGATCTTTTCCTTGAATACGGCAAGGAGACCGGTGCGAAAGTGCTCGTCTACCGTTTCCCGAACCTTTACGGAAAATGGTGCCGCCCGAACTACAATTCGGCCATCGCCACGTTCTGCAACAATATCGCCAATGGCCTCCCTATCCAGGTCAATGACAGAAGTGTACAGATGGAAATCCTCTATATCGACGATCTTGTCGAGGAGATGATCTGCGCACTCAAAGGTCAGGAACATCATTGCGAATTCGAGGGACTTGACGTACTGCCATCCGCTGAAGGACGTTATTGCTATTGTCCTGTCACTCACAAGACTACGCTTGGAGAAATCGTTGATACCATATATGAATGTGCACGTGCTGTGCGTGCCGTGCCGGATTCTGCGGAAGGACCTTCGACGGCTCTCGAAATGCCGCAAGACGGTATGCGTTATCGCCTGATGTCCACATTCCTCAGCTACCTCCCGAAAGAAAAGGCAATTTTCGATTTGAAGATGAACGTGGATCAGCGCGGATCGTTTACCGAACTGGTACACACGATGAATTGCGGTCAGGTAAGCATCAACATTTCCAAGCCTGGCATCACGAAAGGAGAGCATTGGCACAACTCGAAATGGGAACAGTTCATCGTGGTTTCCGGCCACGGGCTCATCCAGATGCGCAAGGAAGGCACGGATGAAGTCCTGAACTACGAAGTAAGCGGTGACAAGATCCAGTCTGTCATCATGCTCCCGGGCTACACTCACAACATCATCAATCTTTCCGAGACCGAAGACCTCGTGACCGTAATGTATTGCAACGAAGTCTTCAATCCTGAAAGACCTGACACATATTTCGATAAAGTGGAGAAATAAAGAAATGGAAAAGACACCTAAATTCGATTATTCAGATATTCATTGGAAGGAGAACGGCAAACTCAAGCTCTGTATCGTAGTAGGTACGCGCCCTGAGATTATCCGTCTGGCAGCGGTCATCACCAAATGCCGCAAGTATTTCGATGTCATCCTCGCCCATACAGGCCAGAACTATGACTACAACCTGAACGGCATCTTCTTCAAGGACCTCAAACTCGCTGAACCTGAAGTCTATATGGATGCAGTCGGCGATGACCTCGGTGCGACGTGCGGCAATATCATCAACTGTTCATACAAGCTTTTTGCCCAGACCAAGCCGGACGCAGTGCTGGTTCTCGGTGACACGAACAGTTGTCTCTCAGTAATCGGCGCGAAACGTCTTCACATTCCGATTTTCCACATGGAGGCCGGTAACCGCTGCAAGGACGAGTGTCTCCCGGAGGAGACCAACCGCCGCATCGTAGATATCATCTCCGATGTGAACCTGGCGTATTCCGAGCATGCTCGCCGTTATCTTGCTGACTGCGGACTTCCAAAGGAGCGCACCTATGTCACAGGTTCCCCTATGGCAGAGGTGCTTCATAACAACCTCGCCGAAATCGAGGCAAGTGATGTCCACAAACGTCTCGGCCTGGAGAAAGGCAAATATATCTTGTTAAGTGCTCACCGTGAGGAAAACATCGACACAGAAAAGAACTTCCTCAGCCTCTTCAATGCCATCAACAAGCTGGCCGAGAAATATGACATGCCTATTCTCTACAGCTGTCATCCGCGCAGCCGCAACAGACTGGCATCCAGTGGTTTCAAGCTGGACCCGCGTGTCATCCAGCACGAACCGCTTGGATTCCACGACTACAACTGCCTCCAGATGAATGCATTCGCAGTGGTCAGCGACTCCGGCACCCTCCCTGAAGAAAGTTCATTCTTCACCAGCGTAGGCCATCCGTTCCCTGCCATCTGCATCCGCACCTCCACAGAGCGTCCGGAGTCCCTCGACAAAGCCGGATTCATTCTCTCCGGCATCGACACCAATGGACTGCTCCAGTCAGTGGAGACTGCCGTAGAATTAGTGAAGAATGGTGACTACGGCACACCGGTTCCTGACTACACAGACGAGAATGTCAGCACGAAAGTCGTGAAGATAATCCAGAGTTACGTGGGAGTGGTTAATAAGATGGTTTGGAGGAAGTATTAGGATTTTATTTGCAATTTCGAATACTCCTTATTATATTAACACATCAACAAATCCAGTCTGACATGTTTAAAAGCATTGAAATTGAACACTTTCGTGGCATACGTCACGCGAAAATAGACGGACTGAAAGAAGTTAATATACTCTTCGGAAAGAACAATTGCGGCAAGTCTTCACTACTTGACGCCATCTTTCTGATATCAGGATTGTCGAATCCGAAACTGCCGATCAACATCAATCTGCTGAGGAACTACCTGCGATTCGAGCCGTCAGACCTGGCATTGGATTTCTATACACTTGACACTTCGCGGCCAATCAAGATCAAGGCATCAAACGACGAAGTGCGTGAGCTTATGATTTCTCTGTTCGAATCAGCTGCCAGCCGTATAGACTTGCTTGGAAACGAGAATAACATATCTTCAACTGATACCAAGAACCGTTATGGTCTTGTATTGAAATGCAAGATAAATGGGCATCCCGTCGAATCGTCCATCACCCTTTCTCATAAAGGCGTAGAAAACAACGATTACGAGCAAAGCGTCAAATATGATTCAGATTATAAAGAGAATCTAACTTGTCGATATCTTTCACCAAAGTATGACTTTTACACTTCAATAGAAAGTCTTATAGAGATTCTAAAAAACAAGGCTGAACAGTTCATTCTTGAAGCGTTGCGCATTATCGAGCCGATGATAAAAGACATAGTACTGTCACAGAATGAAGTGCTCGTCGATGTCGGCCTGAACAAGCGCATACCCATCAATGTGATGGGAGACGGTGCCCGCAAGATTCTCTCTATCCTCACGACGATTTATGAATGCCGTAACGGAATCGTCTTGATAGACGAAATCAGCAATGGCTTCCACTATTCCGTAATGAAAGCTCTATGGCAAACAATTTTGTTGGCGTCCAAAAAGAATAACGTCCAGTTATTCGCGACGTCCCATGATTTGGATTCAATTAAGGGATTGCGTGATGCCGCTCTTCATGATGAATGTGACAAAGTGGCATTCTTCAAGCTCCAGCGTACAGCCGATGCAGAATTGAAATCATACGGCTACACCACCGACAGTATCGATTATATGTTGAACCAGGAAATCGAGGTAAGATAGGATGAACAAGATATTTATAGAAGCAAAGAAACCTCAAACTTCTGAATATTGTTTCTTGGAAACCATCTTGAAGAATGAATTTCCGGACAAAATTTACAACATAATCTGTATGGACGGCGTAGACAATCTTTTTAATCAGGGCATTTTGACTCTGATCCGGACCTTTCAGGATAATGGAGATAAGGTGATTGTCATTCTAGACGCAGATACCATTGACAAGAAATGGGGATTTGAGGCTAGAAAGGTCAACACAATGGAGAAAATGCAGGAAAACGAGATTGATTTTCCTTTTTTCCTCTATCCTAACAATCACGATGATGGAAACTTCGAAGTTTTACTCGAAACTTAGCGAGAACGGATCTCCACAACAAATGGTGGGACTGTTTTGCCGATTACGAAACCTGCGTTTCAGGAATACGCGACAAATCTGGTGAACCAAGATACGTCATTCCCAACCGCAAAGCCAAGCTCCACACCTATATCAGTTCTCAACGACTGAACAATGCCTCAAGAAAAAAGCTCGGTTCCGGCCAATGGTTATTTGACAATTCTGATTACTGGGATTTCTCGCGCCCTGGACTTGAGCCACTTATTGAATTTTTGAAGGAGAATTTGGAATAATGGCGAAATTATGACAACTATCTAGTTTGGCTGATTTGCACAATTTAAGTTCATAAGTATATACCGACTTGTGATATTGAACAGTGTGTTTTACGATAAGTAGGCAGATATGACGTTCTTATAAAGAGAATATTCTCTTCCTCGCTTATGTTAAACATTATAATATCTACTGCAATATCGAAATAACATTTAAAATAAATATGAAACTGGTCTTTATAACAAATTATATACATCATCATCAAATTCCTTTAGCAGATGAGTTTTATAGGTTACTTGGTGATGATTACAAGAATATCGCCACAGAGGCATTACCTGATTGGCTAATAAAAGGCGGCTATGATCCATCTATCAGTAGGCCTTATGTCATTAGGGCATATGAGAATGACTTGAACCGGCGAGATGCCAAACAACTGGTAAACGACGCCGACGTTGTGATTGTCGGTTCTGCTCCAGAGGAATACGTTGAAAAAAGGATAGAAGCAGGTGAATTGACTTTTCGGTACAGCGAACGTTGGTTCAAAAAAAAACCATGGTTTTTATCGGGGCCACACGCATGGTTTAACCTATGGCATGATCATATTCGATACAGAAACAAACCTTTATATATGCTGGCCGCAAGCGCATACACATGTCGAGATGTGAATGCTGTTGGTGCATATAAGAACAAGGTCTTTAAGTGGGGATATTTCACCAAGGTTGAAGATTTTCCACTTGAAGCATCCGCGAATTTTTGTGCTTCCAGCGAAGAAGCCGAAGTGCACATTATGTGGTGCGCGAGGTTTCTTCGCTGGAAACATCCGGAACTTCCTATTCTGCTAGCGAAGCGACTTAAGGAAAACGGCTACAAATTTGTATTGGACATGTATGGCTCGGGAACGAAACTAGAACCAACCAAACGCCTTGCGTCAAAACTTGGTGTGCTGGATGTAGTTCATTTCCTCGGCAATCTTCCAAATGACGAAATATTGAAGCAGATGCGTAGACACGAGATATTCCTTTGCACAAGTGACAAGAACGAAGGCTGGGGAGCGGTCCTAAATGAATCTATGTCCAATGGATGTGCGGTTGTTGCAAGCAATATGATAGGCGCGGTGCCATTCCTAGTTGAAGATGGCGTCAACGGATTGATTTTCCAATCAGAAAGCATAGCTTCTCTAGAATCCAAAGTAGAATCCTTGCTAACAAATCAAAAATTCAGACAAAGATTAGCTGAAAATGCAGTAGTCACAATGAGAACTCTTTGGTCGCCTAATAATGCGGCACAACAGTTTCTTCAATTAGTTCAAGCAATTAATAATCACGACATTAATAGTGTAGCTAAAAATGGGCCTTGTAGTCAAGCCGAACGAATATAATTTATGACGCAAATAACAAAACAGCAGTCCGATATATTTTGGCGTTTAAAAGCACTGGCAATCTTTACGGTTTTCTTTGCGCATATGCCATACACCGGCTCCAACCAGATAATGATTTATTTATTCAATTTGATTGGTATGGTAGGAGTCCCCACATTTCTAATTCTATCAGGTTATTTTGATTATTACAGCCAAAGTTCTTTATATAAATCCGCAAAAAGATTATTTATTCCATTATTTATTTGGGGGTTATTAACATACATAGCATCTCATATAAACACAACATGGGATTTCTATGATAGTACTATTGGCTTTCTTAAATGGATTTACGGATGTGGTAGTTGGTTGTATTTTGTTCCGGTATTGTTCTTGTGCAAAATGATATGCTGTATAGATAATAAGTATTATCAATCTATTCTATGCATAATAAGCCTTATTTCGATATCTTCGACAAGTTTTGGAATAATACCTTACAATGAGTTTTTTACGCCATATACCAACCCTCTAAATTTTCTTATTTATTTCCAAATTGGAAGATATCTAAGACGTAACGACATTGACTTAGACAACAATCTGTACTTATTCACTTCGTTAATTATTGCGGTTGTTAGCTTGTTTCTTTGGGGGGACTGAAGCACCATCGTATTTCTCTATATATGCGGTATTCGTTTCATTTGGTTCATTTTTCTTTCTTTATAGATTAGCTCATATTGTAAACTTTGGCGAGGAAACTGGTAAAATGTCCTATGTGATATATTTATTTCATCTTGTACCAGCAAGTATCCTGAACAGAAGGTTACTTATGGCATTTGGACCACGCATTGATTTCGTTAAGGTTCCATTAGTATTCGCTATAGTAGTAGGCATAGTCTGGTGCATAAAACTTATATTATATAAATTAAACTGTCAAAAATTATTGCAGTTTTTGGGCTATCGATAGATGATAAATTATAAACAATTAATAAGTTACGGTAAGCAATTATCACGGTATTTTAGTGCTTCTTTGATACCGATGATATTAAACCTTGCAATAAATCCCTTGGTCTCGTTGAATATGGAGCCTACGGATTTTGCAATTACGGGATATTTCACATCATTCAGTACGCTAATATCTCCTATCATAGCATTTTATATGATACATTTCTACAATAAGCGATACTTCGAGTTAGACAACAATGGACGGGAGCATTTGAGAGCCCTCCTATTCAAGGCTCTTATATTTTTCTCTTTTGCGATTGCATTCGTGTGTCTACTAGCATTATTGTTTTATGTGAAGTGTGTTTCAAAAGCATCATTAGCGACATTTCCTTATTTATATATGACAGTGATGACCATTCCGTTTGCGGGTATTTACAATTTGGAACTGGCTGATTATAAAATGGAGAGAAAAAGCAAAGAGTATATGAATCTATCCTTGCTCTGTGGCATTCTCTCTGTATGTTGCACATTGTTGTTTGTTGTTCTAATAAAATGGGGTGCATTTGGTAAGTTATTAGCCCCATTAGTTGTTGAAATTGGCATATTCATATATCTCTTATTTAAACATAAAGATATTTGGAAAATCAAGACAAAGCCAGCAGAATTACTTCCAGTTTTAAACTTTTGTTGGCCGCTGTCACTAGGTGCCGCTTTAGGTTATTTTTCTAATGGATACGACAAAACAATCCTTGAAAGTTTAGGCAATGTTGTCGAATTTGGATATTATTGTGTAGGAACAAGTATTGCCGCCTATTTAGGTGTATTTACAACATCAATTAGTGCTACTTTTCAACCTGATACATACGAAGCAATTATTAAAGACAATCGTAGAAAATTAGCAAGAGTTGTTTTTATCCGATGGGGTCTGACGTTGATTGTGGTGTTGGTGTTCGTTTTGTTATGTCCGCTCGTTATCAGAATACTTACCGCTGGAAAATATATGGATGCTGTTCCATATGCTAGAATTTTTGCTCTTGTAAGTTTGACCAATTCTATATACTATATCATTAATGATTATTCAATTGCAAGAGGAAAACCTCACTTTTATTTATTCACAACTATCATAGGCAGTATATCTATTATGATACTTATGCCTATTTTCATAAAAGAATTCTCATATAAAGGTGGTGCTATCATGAATGTTCTTTCTTTTATAATTCTTAGCATTATTAATATACTATTGTTATGTGTGCCCTCAAAGAAAATACAATGAAAGTACTTTGGATAACAAATATTCTATTTCCTGAAGCCGAGCAATTACTTAGCGGTAATGGCGAGCTAAAGTCATCTGGGGGTTGGATGTTGGGATCGGCAGAAGCGCTGCTTCTCAATTTGGACATCAAGTTAACAGTCGCTACCGTCTCTACGAAGGTCAAGTCATTGACTAAACTTGAAGGGAGTAACATGACGTATTACATACTTCCTATGGGACGTGGAAATCAACGGATAAACCCAGAATATGAGCCTTTGTGGAAACAAGTAAATTTTGAAGTGCGACCGGATATCATCCATATTCATGGAACTGAATTTTCGCATGGTCTCGCCTATATGCGCGCATGTGGAAGCAACAATGTCGTTATATCAATTCAGGGGATGACATCTACCTATCATTACTACTACTATGGTATGTCTAAGTCTGATGTTTATAGAAATCTGACCTTAAGAGACGTGCTGAGAGGCTCAATAATCGATGGACAGCGTCAGTTCAAGAGAAGAGCGAAATACGAGGTAGAGATGCTCCGTATGGCCAATCATGTCATTGGTAGGACTTCCTGGGACAAGGCACATGTGTGGGCAATTAATCCGGATGCCAAATATCATTTCTGTAATGAAACATTGCGTCCGGAGTTTTATGATGGTTCACAGTGGTCCTATGAGAAGTGCCATAAACATACCATATTCCTGAGCCAGGCAGGTTATCCTTTAAAGGGGCTACATCAGTTACTTAAGGCAATGCCTCTGGTTCTTGCACATTTCCCCGACACAACAATTAGAGTGGCCGGTGCAAACATTACAAAGTGCGATTCTTTTAGAGCATGGCTGCATTTTTCAGGATATGGCCGCTATATCAAAAACTTGATTCGTAGACTGCATTTGGAAGATAAGGTAAGATTTGTCGGGAATAAGAATGCAGAAGAAATGAAGCAGGAATATCTGGCCTCTAATGTGTTTATCTGTCCATCAGCAATCGAGAACAGCCCGAACTCATTGGGCGAAGCGCAAATTCTTGGTGTGCCGTGCATCGCAAGTTATGTGGGCGGTATCCCTGATATGATGAAAGGAAATGAAAACAACCTGTATCGCTTTGAAGAAGTTGAGATGCTTGCGGAAAAGATTTGTCAGGTTTTTAATGCAAAAGAACACCATAGGGATATGATTCCCATGGCGCACACACGTCATAATCAAAAAGTTAATAGTGATAGATTACTCTCAATCTATCAACACCTAATTCACTTGTAATGTATATTGTCTTTATTTGCTCGCTTATAGCACTTTTTTTAACATGGCTGGAGTCAATTGGCCAATTGAGAGGTGGAATGAAAATTGGGTTCTTTCTTATCACCTTCTTAGGTGCTATACATTATGACTATGGGAACGATTATATGGCATATTATCACATCTACGAGCAATGTACGAGTGTTCCGTTTAACTTAAAAGTAATTTTATCAGGAGAGGTCTTTAAAGAACCCGGATGGGTACTACTGTGCTGGTTCTTTAAGTGTATCGGTGGATTCTTTGTTATGGTATTTTGCCTCAATGTCATTCAAAATATCATCATATATAAATTCATCACAAAAGAAGTTAACTTTAGGTGGTGGCCTATGGCAGTATTCACATATCTATTTTCGACCAGTTTATACTTGCTGTCATTTTCAATGATGCGACAGATGTTTGTCATGATAGTGTTCCTTGGTTTATGGACATATATCAAAGAAAAGAAATGGTGGATTCCCTTGTTTGTACTATATCTATGTTCATTTGTCCACTCTTCTGCAATTGTACTATTACCATTCTCTTTTTTTTGCTTTTTGCCTGTAAGAAATGGTAAACTAATCGGTGGATGTTATCTATTACTTTTATTGTGTCTGTGGTTATTTAAAGATGCTCTTAATGGGATTTTTCAATATGCTTTAACGTTGGACGAAGGCTTTTTGGATTATGCTGATACTTATGGTAATGATGATAATTCAATGCATATAGGCCTCGGCTTCGTCATAAATATGATACCATTTGTTTTATCAATCTTTTTTTTGACATGTAAAAATAATTATTCTGAAGCACAGCATAAATTGGTGGCTTTGGCGAGTGTATCATTCCTTATCACTCCATTTGGACAAATTATTCCTATAGCTGGACGACTAGTAATGTATTTCTGGGTTTTTAATTTGGGCGCAGTCCCTTTAATATATGACAACCTGAAGAACAGGATCCTAAAAATAGGGCTAATATCTATTTACTGCTTCATGCTATTGTATGATTACGTTATATTCTTTCACAGTGATGTTTGGATTGACAAATATTCAACATTTCACACCATATTTTCTCAAATCTTTTAATTGCAATGAATTATATTCTTTATATCTCCGCTTTAGCATCTGAGAGAAAAATCAACTTGGAGTACCAACATACAGGAAAAAATCCAGGATTCGCTGTTCAAAAATTCAGCCGGCTGCTGGTCAAAGGATTAATGGCAAATGGTATTGATGTTGAAGCTCTCTCAAATTCGCCTAATACATGGAATCGTGCTATAATATTCAAACCTACAAGAGAGAATGAAAACGGTGTTAGTTATAGATATATACCATACGTTAATCTGCCTTTTTTGAAGCATCTCTGCCTCTTTTTATATTCATTCTTTTATGTTCTAACATGGGGAATATATGACAGAAAAAATAAATCCATCGTATGTGATGTTTTGTCAATCAGCATTTGTTTAGGAGCCTTATTGGCTACAAAAATTAATCGTATTCAGGCTGTAGGAGTTGTAACAGATATTTACGAAATGATGATTGGAAATGGCAGGATTTCATTTGTTTCCAAGTTGGCCGCTAAACTAAATTCAAAATATGTGAGTTGTTTTAATAAATATCTACTCCTGACAGAGCAGATGAATGATATTGTTAATCTACATAATAGACCATATATTGTAATGGAAGCTTTATGCGATTCCTCGCTCATGACAGTTTCGAAGAATTTGGTGTCTAAAAAATATCCCAAGGAAGTAATATATGCCGGTGGAATTTATGAAAAATATGGATTGAAGATGCTTGCGGAAGGCTTTTTGCGCGCCAATGTACAGGGTGCAAAACTAGTGTACTATGGTGAGGGTTCATTTGTTGACGAGTACAAAGCATTATGTGCCAGACACCCTAATCTGGAATACAGAGGAGTGGCTTCTAATGATGAAATATTGGAAGCTGAACAGAAAGCCACATTGCTTGTAAATCCGCGTTTCTCAACTGAAGAATTTACAAAATATTCATTCCCGTCAAAAAATATGGAATATATGGCATCGGGGACTCCTCTGCTGACAACGAAACTCCCAGGAATGCCAAAAGAATACAATAACTATATCTTTCTAATTGAAAAAGAAACGATTGAAGGATTTGCAGACGCAATAAAACATGTTCTAAAATGTTCTATGGAGGAATTAAAAGAGTTTGGTAATAAAGCACGTAATTTCGTCTTGTTAAATAAGAATAATATAATACAAGGAAAACGTGTAGCCGATTTCATATTTGAATCAAATAAGGAAAAACAGCGCTAATATATTAATTAAAATGAAACAAATTTCGATTGCAATTGTTATCCCATATTTTGGAAGATTTAATAATTATTTCAGATTATGGCTGGAATCAGCCAAGAATAACCCAACAATTGATTTTTTACTTTTTACTGACCAGGAAGTTGATAGTTTCAATAATATAAAAGTATTTAAATCATCATTGCAAGATGTCAGTAATCTTGCACAAAGGAATTTATCTGAAATTCTGAAAGAAAAAGGACTTCCTATTATTAGTGGTTGCGGAAGAATAAATAAACCATATAAACTTTGTGACTATAAACCGATATATGGAATTATTTTTAAACAATACCTGAAAAATTATGATTTTTGGGGACATTGTGATGTGGATCTTATCTTTGGCAATATACGTCACTTTATTACTCCGGAAATTCTTTATCAACATGACCGGATCTTATCATGTGGACATTTTTCGTTATATAAAAACACTTATGAAAATAATTTAAAATTTTTAAACTCTAGAGGCAATCTGATCGGGATTCCAAGCTATGAACAAGTTTATTCATCTGACAAGTCTTTTAGTTTTGATGAATGGCCTGGAATGAGTAAACTGTGGAGTACCATGAATTGGTCAATGTACAATACAACAATATTTGATGATATTTATGTGTTAAGAAAACATTTCATTTCTTGTCAAAAGATAGAAAAAGATTTCGGAATTTCAAATGTAATATTTGCATACGATAATGGTCATTTATTTAGATTCTATTTCCGAAATTCGAAAGTCGTAAAAGAAGAAACCATGTACGTGCATTTGCAAAAAAGGCCAATGAAAGTCGAAACAAACAGTATTGACAAATATCTAATAGTCCCTAATAAATTTATTCATTATCAACATCCATCAGCAATTGTCTTGCGCAAGTACGGAAACAAATGGCTATTTTATCCAAATGCGATAAAAATACGACTCAATAACCTTAAGCGGAAAATAACGGATAAATTCGAACACTAATATGAGTATCACATTCTTTTCCAATTTCATAAATCATCACCAGGCAAATGTTGCGGATGAACTATATCGGCTTACAGATAAAGGATATACGTTTGTGGAGCTATGTCCTATTTATGATTGGCTGCTGAAAGGTGGGTATTCTGACTTATCCTCACGGCCTTATGTATTGCAAGCCTGGAAAAGTAAAGAGAACTATGATAAAGCCATAAATCTCTTGCATGAGTCAGATGTAGCCTTGTTTGGTGGACCGGAGGCATTAAAACTGGAAGTATTGAGGGCAAAAACTGGGAAACTAACTTTTGATGTAAGCGAGAGATGGCTAAAGCATGGCATGCTTAATCTTGCCTCTCCAAGACTATTGAGGTTTTTCTGGCATTATTACACTACATTTGCCCACCAGAACGTATATAAGTTGTGTTCCAGCGCCTTTGCATGCAATGATCACTATAAGCTCCATAGTTTCAAAAACAAATGCTTCAAATGGGGCTATTTCACGAAGGTTGAAGACTTTCCGCTCGAAACAGCCGCAAATTTCGGAGCTTCCAGTGGAGAAACCGAAGTGCACATTATGTGGTGCGCGAGGTTTCTTCGCGGGAAACATCCGGAGCTACCCGTAATGCTAGCGAAACGACTCAAGGACAAGGGATACAAATATGTGCTGGACATGTATGGTTCTGGAGTTGAACTAGAGCACACCATAAATCTCGCATCAGAACTTGAGGTGCTTGATGCTGTACATTTCCTCGGCAATCTTCCGAATGACGAAATCCTGAAGCAGATGCGTAGACATGAGATCTTTCTGTTTACCAGCGACAAAAATGAAGGCTGGGGAGCTGTACTGAACGAGTCAATGTCTAATGGCTGCGCTGTCGTAGCAAGCAATATGATTGGCGCTGTCCCGTTCTTGATAGAAGATGGCGTCAGCGGACTTGTGTTTCAGTCGGAGGATATAGATTCTCTCGAAACAAAGGTGATGTCATTGCTGGAAAATGCGGAATATCGCAGAACCATAGCTAGAAATGCGATACATACAATGAGAGCCACCTGGTCTCCAGCAAATGCTGCCAGGCAATTTCTTAAACTGATCTCAGCCATACAGACAGGAGACAATAGTTTGATACCAATGCAAGGACCTTGCAGCAAAGCTAAACCAATTTAACAATGCCAACACTCCTTCAGATAAACGTGACGGCGAACTGGGGTTCGACGGGGAAAATTGCCGAGCAGATAGGACTTTGCGCGATAAGACATGGATGGACGTCGTACATCGCGTATGGTAGAATGTGCAATCCTTCCGGGAACGAACTCATCAGGATAGGTTCGCAACTCGATGTATATGAGCACTATGCTGAAAGCAAGTTCCTGGACAATGAGGGGCTGGCTTCTCGCTATGCCACGCACAAGTTCCTGGAACAGATAGATGAGATTAGACCGGACATTGTGCATCTGCACAATATACATGATCACTTCTTGAACTATCGGCTCCTGTTCAAATATCTGACAGAGCGGAATGTCCCTGTGGTATGGACGCAGCATGACCAGTGGGCTACGACAGGGCATTGCATGTATAATCTGTGCGGATGCGACCGATGGAAAGACGAATGCCATGACTGCCCAATGTCGCGGTGGTTCTCGCTTGACCGCTCCAGCAGGAACTTCAAGTTAAAGAAGCAGCTGTTGGCGGCACTCCCTTCTCTGACGATAGTCCCTGTATCGGAATGGCTCGGAGACAACATCCGCCAATCGCATCTGAAAGACAGACCGATGCAGGTGATTCACAACGGGATCGACATACATACATTCTGTCCACAAAGCGCAAATACACATGAAAGGTATGGCCTTAGAAAAGGCTCGAAGATAATTCTTGGCGTGGCAGCAGTGTGGGACGAGAGAAAAGGGCTGAAGGACTTCTATGAAGTAGCGCGAAGGCTTCCAACTGATGAGTTTTCGATAGTGATTGTCGGAAAACTGACAGAAAAAGCCGAGCAGGTAAATGATGGCTGCCAAATGGTTTTCGTGGACCGTACACAAAACACTCTTGAACTGGCACAGTTATATTCCGCAGCATCCGTATTCGTGAATCCGACCTATCAGGACAATTTTCCGACAACAAATCTTGAGGCATTGGCCTGCGGAACGCCGGTGATAACCTACCGCACAGGCGGCAGCCCGGAAGCCCTGGACGGGAAGACTGGTATCGTCGTGGAGCAGGGCGACATAGAAGGGCTGACAGCTGCGATACGGCAGTTGAGAATCACTCCCCTGTCATCGTCCGACTGCCGAGGACGCGTCGTGGAGCATTTCGACAAGGACAAGTGCTTCGAGGAATATATGGAACTTTATGGAAGGATATTGCAGAATACTTAAATAATCTTAACTTTGTCACCAAACGATACCGGAAATGATCAAAGAACTGAATCTAAATAACTGGAAGAGTTTCAGCGACGCCAAGCTATATATTGATACGATGACTTTCATCATCGGAACTAATGCCAGCGGCAAGTCCAACATATTGGACGCATTGTCTTTCCTGCACTTCTTTTCTATGGGAATGCCGATTGAGACCGTTCTGAAAGAGCATATCAGAGGAGGCGCGGAATGGGCTGTCCGCAAAGGCTGCAATAGCTTTTCATTAACCATAATAGATGAACAGAACGGATATGACTACGAATATCAAGTAGTTTGTGGTTTCTCTGAAAATAATGTATTCGAACTGGAATCTGAAAGATTGGAAAGAAGAGGCAAGGGGAAACTTCCCGCCAAGACGATATTTGTGACAGACAAAGATTCTGATTATATAGCATCTACAATTCCAGTACGATTCTATACGGCAAAGAGAGGCAAACAGAAGAGGTTGGACTTGACAAAAAAAATATCCGTTTTATCGCAAGTTGAAGTTCTCCCTGTCATCAAGCCAGTTAAAGACATCTGCTCTTTAATCATCGAAGATTTGAGACGCATCTTTGTGCTCAATCCTATTCCAAACCACATGCGGAATTATTGCGGATTGTCAGATAAACTGAACGAAGATGCCGGGAATATTGCCGGTGTGATCGCAGGGTTGCCACAGGAAGCCCAAGAAGAAATCGAATCCAAGATTTCAGAATATGTCCGTCCTCTTCCGGAAAGAGATATAAACAAGGTATGGGCGGAGACCGTCGGACGATTCAAGAATGACGCCATGCTGTATTGTGAAGAGTGCTGGAATGATGGACAATGTGAGGTAATGGATGCAAGAAGCATGTCAGACGGCACACTACGATTCATCGCCATAGTAACAGCACTACTCACAGAAAAATCCGGCAGTTTGATTGTCATCGAGGAAATAGATAACGGACTTCATCCGTCCAGGGCCAGCGAACTCATACGGGTATTGGAGAAGCTCGGTTCTAAACGGAATATTGACATATTATGCACAACACACAATCCGGTGCTGATAGATGCTCTAGGGATTGAAATGCTTCCTGTCATCAGTTTTGTATCCAGAGCAAAAGAAGATGGTACTAGTGTTATAGAACCGGTGGAAGACTGTCATAATATAATGAAGCTCATGGCTAATTATACTATTGGAGAATTGATGACCAAAGACAAACTATCCAAATGAAAAAGCATATTCTGATAATAGACACCAGCATTTTATGTGTATGGTTACAAATTCCTGGAATGGAGGAATGCGGTAGAGATTCGGATAAATGGACGTTCAAGCGTGTAGATGAAAAAGTTAAAAAGGAGTGCAAAGATGGAACAGAGTTTGTACTTCCTATCGCGACGATTATAGAAACTGGCAACCACATCGCGCATATAAAAGGAGACAAATACAAATTTGTGAACGCATTTGCGGATTTAGTAGAGCAGACCATAGATGAGAATTCCCCTTGGATAGCATTTTCCAGACAGTCAGATATGCTCCAGGGCGAGAATCTTCGAAATCTGATTCAACACTGGCGAGAAACAGCTATCATAGAAGAGCAGTCTCTCGGTGACGCTTCAATTGCGGATGTAGCAAAAGAGTTCTTAAAAATGGATGATTGTCAAGTCGAGATTTTCACAGGAGATTACGGTCTCAAAAAATATGAAAACCCTGAAGTTCAGGACTCCATTTTCGTTCCTCGACGTCGCAAATAGAATATAGTGTAATGCTTAATAAAAGGAAAATACTGCTGATTTCACCTCACTTCTACCCAGAGAACTTCAAGTGCAACGATATCGCTTTCGAACTGGAGAGAAGAGGCTATGACGTCACCGTACTGAGTGACATTCCGAATTACCCTGGAGGGAAATTCTTCTCCGGCTATACGCTGTTCAAAAAACGGCATGAAATGCTCAATGGCGTCAAAATCATACGCACCGCGGTAATTCCTCGCGGCAACGGAAGCGGGAAAATGCTGGCGCTTAACTATTTAAGTTTCGCATTCACAGCAAGCATCAGGGCCTTATTCATGGGTACCGTCCATAAATACGATGCGATTCTCGTTCATGAGACAAGTCCCGTAACTGTAGGAATACCAGCTATCATCATCAAAAAAATAAGGCCAAAGACACAACTGCTGTTTTGGGTACTTGACCTATGGCCAGAGAGCCTCCAAGTTGCTGGAGGAATCAACAACAAGACAATCCTCGGAATATTCGAAAGTATTGCCAAAAGTTGTTATCGGAACTCGGATAAGATTTTGATGAGTTCGAAAGGTTTCCGGAATAGTATCTGCCAGAAAGGCGACTTTGCTTCAAAACTCGTATATTTTCCAAACTGGGCAGAAGAAGGCCTCGTATCCTGCCACGACTATAAATTACCAGATCTGCCAAATGGTTTCAAGGTAATGTTCGCAGGTAATATAGGAGAGGCACAAGACTTCGAACATACGATGAAAGCCATGAAGATTCTCTCAGAAAGAGGCAGGAATGATATACATTTTATTCTTGTCGGCGATGGAAGAAAACGTCAGTGGGTAGAGGAATACATCCTAGATCATGGGCTTCAGAATACTGTGCATTGGGTAGGGCGTCATCCCCTTGAAACAATGGGGCTTTTCTTCAGCAACGCTGATGTATTGTATTTCGCATTGAAAGACTCGCTTATATTCAATCTCACGTGCCCGGCAAAGCTCCAAGCATATATGTCTGCTGGAAAGCCTGTTATTGCAATGGTAAATGGTGAAGGCAACGCCATCGTCAAGGAATCTGGATGCGGTTTTACCGTTCCTGCAGGAGACGCCGAACATCTGGCAGACACCATCGAGAAAATGTCTTCTATGGAAGCTATTAAACTTGAGCAAATGGGCCAAAAAGGCAAGGCCTACTGCAAGGAACATTTTTCGTTCTACAAAAACATGTCACTACTTGAGAAACTAATCAACAATTTCTAAGACAGAACTAACCCAATAAAAAAAGTATAAACGCATGAACATCAATTTAATAACACCGATCATACTTGGAGTTATTACTGCCGTTGCTGCTGTAAATTGGATTTACTTCAAGATCCTAAAGATTGCATTGGATAAAAAACTGGTAGATGTTCCAGATGCCAGGAAACTTCAAAAAAGACCGATCCCTGTAGTCGGCGGACTTGCTGTTTTTTTCGGGGTTCTGGCCGGAATGATGATTGCTGCTGTTTTCAACCAGCTATTTTCTCCAGATGAAATTCACATAAGCCTATTTCCTATTCTGGCCGCCATGGGTATGATGCTATACATTGGAGCCATGGATGACATAATAGGACTGACACCTAAATCCAGGTTCATCATCGAAATTGCTACCATCTTATGTTTGATTTTTTCTAGCGGAATGTGCATTGACACTTTCAGGGGAATGTGGGGAGTTGAGTCTTTTTCTTGGTGGATTGCAGTTCCTCTAACAATCTTTGCCGGGGTCGGCATTATCAATGCCATTAATATGGTAGATGGAGTAAATGGATTGTCGAGCGGCTTGTGCATAAACTGCTGTGTCCTATTCGGTGCGGCATTTATAAAAGCCGGCGATATCCCAAATGCTGTTCTGGCGCTTACAATGTCAGGAGCACTTATTCCATTCTTCATTCACAATGTCTTCGGTTTGAAGTCCAGAATGTTTATAGGAGATGCCGGCACTATGGTGATGGGAATTCTCTTGACATGGTTTTTAATTTGCATCTTGAGTTCTGACAGTACCGTGTCTTATTATGAGGCAGCTGATGGCGTCAATATGATCGCGCTTTCATTGGCAATTCTTTCTGTGCCTGTGTTTGATACACTAAGGGTCATGTCAATGAGGATAGCAAACAAAAAGAGCCCTTTTAAACCCGACAAAACTCATCTGCATCATGCGTTTGTCAATATTGGTGTAAGTCATTTCATCACGACCATGATTGAGATTCTTATCGGAATGCTGATCACCGCGATATGGGGAATAAGTGTCTTTTTCAAAGCTTCCATGGAATTACAGCTTTACATTGTAATCATATCATCAATATTTTTCGTGTGGGGCACGTATGCATTGATCCGTTATCACGCGAAGCGGCATACGACGCTTCTTCACAAAATCATAGGTTTCAGTATCAGTACGCATCTTGGCAGAACTGAATGGTGGAAGGCAATCACGGCATGGTTGGATGCTCCTGGTGACTATAGCAGTTTGACGCATGATGCAGAACAAACAATAAACAAGCATATTCAGTCCATTAAACCTGTTAATTACAAAGAACTAGATCGAAAACGGATACTTGAGTATGTAAAAGGGAAAGCTGAAGTCTATGTAAGTGACATTATTGAAAATAGCGGAGCGGAAAAATTGCGAGTTTATCCTATCATTTTTGAGGAGATGCTAGACGGATACATGATAGCTATAACGAGCGATGTCTGGGGAATTCCGACTATTGTCACATTAAATAATGAATCGTAATCAATTAATAAAAGTGTTTTTCATGGCTGATTATAAAGAACAGGACCGTAAGAAGATAATTGATTTTCTAATGTCAAATGGTGGTACCGCCACGGTAAATGATATACTTGCATATAGCGGTGCAGAGAAATTACGAGTATACCCGATTTTAATCGAAGAACATATGGCTGGTAAAATCGATTTCCAGGAAGAAGAGTATTATGGTGCTCCGAAAGTCGTGCGGCTAGTCTGAATACAATGAATTTGAGGCTGACCCAAAAGGTCAGCTTCTTTGTCTATAAGGATAGTATCTGAATATGATGATAGGTATTGCAGAGGACACCATTCTCATTATTTGCGGGGCTTTTTGTTTGGGCAGTGGAAGCTGGGGGCTTTTGAGTGCGGGGCAGTGAATGATTACGTGTATTTTCATTGACAAGTATCTTGGAGGTGGTCGGTCTGCAGTGGCATTGATAAGAATTTTGTGGATTGTGGGGCTTTCGCTTGTGGCTTGGCGTTGGATTTACTTGTTTGTGACATTGGTGCTGCTTTCTGTGGCTTATGTGCTGTTCTGGATGAAGTGTTATCATTTGCATGAGGAGTATCTGGCTTCTTTGAGGAAGTAGTGGGGATTTGGAGGGAGGCGTGGTTGAGACGATTACGAACATTTTCATTGACAAGTATCTTGGAGGTGGTTGGTCTGCAGTGGCATTGACCTTAATCTTCGGCTTGGAAGTTTGGAGGTGCGTGTTGTTTGCGGGGCTTTTTGTTTGGGCGGTGGAAGCTGGGTGAGGGAGTTGTATTATTGAGGTTTTTGTGGTGTTGGTTTAGGGTCTTTTTCCTAAAACGTTTCATTGTGTGATTTGGGTGTGTGGTGGTTTCGGAAGGTGTCGGAGGTTTGTTCTGAATGCATTGACGGGGAGTGCCTGTGGTTGGTTTATATCGGTGGTTAGGCGTCTTTTCAGATGATTGTTGGATGGGAATCCCCAAGTGACCTTCAAAAAATAATCTGTATCATCTTAAGGAATATTTTCGGTCTATGTCAATTTTCGAAAATCTTCTCGTAATCTAAAGTAGCTTTTTTTCATGTTACATAAAGACATAAATGAGTAAAATCTTTTTTCTTCCTGTAAAGCATGGTGATGCCTTCATTATTGAGTGTAACCGCGGAGATGTTCGTGGATTGATTGTAGTTGATGGCGGTCCGAGATCTTGTGGATTTAAACTTAAGCGCGAGTTGAATAAACTGGGTATCCCTGAACTTATGGTGCTGACTCATTATGATGAAGACCATATTGGTGGTATATTGCAACTGGTAGACACATGCTTGGACGATCACACGATACCGGCCAAAGAGGTGTGGGCAAACTGTGCAGGATACGTGGAAGTGGCAGCGAGTAAGTACACAACTGTCACAGATGGTGTGTGGCTATCTGTGAAATTGAACGAATTGGCGAAGCGACATGAGATGGTTTGGCGTAATGATTTGCATGAGGGGGTAAAAGTTGATTTGCCTTTTGCCAACATTGAAGTGATAGCTCCGACAGAGGAGATTATGAAAATGGTTATAAAAAAGCAGGAAGAGACGGCGAAGCAGCCGTTGAATGCAACGTCAAGTGATTCGAAAGATTTGGAGAAATCTCTTGATGAACTTGCCAAAGATATACCCCCAAAGCCCAACCTAGAGAAAAATAATGAACTGGCCAATGCGTCAAGCATAGCCTTTATCCTAAGGTGTGATAATCTGAGCATGTTGATGTTGGGCGATAGCTATCCACAAAATGTGGAGAAGTATCTGAGAGATGAAAAAGGTTACTCCGAAGAAAACCCACTTGTCGTGGACTATGTAAAAGTGTCACATCATGGAAGCAAGAATAATACGAGCAATAGTTTGATGGACATCATCCGATGTAACAAGTTTATACTATCCACCAACGGAGGTAATGGTCGTTCCAAACACCCCGACAGGACTGCAATAGCTCATATTTTATGCCATCCCAAAAGAAACATGAGCACAAAGATTCATTTTTATTTTAATCATAAAATGGAACTGATTGAGGCAAATGGAGCTCCTTTTCTAAATAAAGGCGAGTGCGAAAAATGGAATTTTGAAGTACATGATAATATCACAGAATTATGAATCTGACTAAAGCAAATATAAAAGACCTGAGAAAGGTGACGGTTAAAATTGAGAGTTCCAACAACAGCGAAGGATCGGGCACTATCGTTTCTGTTGAAGGAACCCTCTATGTCCTTACTGCTGCACATATTATAAAAGATGAGACAAAAGACGGTCCACTTGACAAAGGGGACATAGTTGTTACGCTCATGAGAAACAGTCAGAAATACACTTTAGCTGTAGATGAAGTAGTTTATTACAACAAGCCAGAAGAAGGTGATGCAACTGTGTTGCGTGTAAAAAAACTCGACGGCATGCCCACATCGGGATTTGACCGAGTACGACTATTGACAACAGATATTCCCGGGCAAGCAGTCCTTTGTGGTTTTCATAAAGGGGACACTTCTCTAAAAATCCACAACGTAGTAAAACGAGGAGAAAAAAATTGGGCAAGTACAGATATTCAACTTCAACTTCAGAACTTAAGTCCTAAAATAAACTTTGAAGGAACATCTGGAGGTGGTATCTTCTATCAGGATACGGACAACGTACTATATATGGCTGCCTATATGTCAGGAGTAGGTAGATTTGATGGAAACAACAACGAGTTTGTTTGTATGCCTTCGTCCAATTTTGTTCCCAGTGGATTGCTATACTCCATTGTTGACAATAGTAACTATACGTTTATTGCCGACACCGGTTTGGCTCGCGACATTGATAGCCGTCAACTGTTAAAACAATTAAACGGATCCGGATATGAACTGAATCATACGGATTGCTTTATAGAAAACGAAAAGACGAAAGAAATTATCAACCAACTGAGAGATGATGATACTCCAACGTTGCTATTGACAGCATTATCAGGAATGGGTAAGTCGAAACTTATTTATGAGGCTTTTAAAGAAACAGAGCGCGAACCTAATCGATACTATGCGAAATATAATGGTAACCGAGAGAAATTGCTGGGTGAACTGAAGCAAATACTGAATGAGAGCCGTGAAAGTGATGGAATAATCATTGTAGATGACTGTCCAATGGAACTTGTAACGGAAATTATCAGTATCAGAGATCAATACAACAACCAATTTAGATTGATTATTGCTCATCATGACTATTTCAATGAAGAACTTGAACGTATGTCTTTTCCGGTAATTAGACTTAAACCTCAAGAAATGGAGGAAAGGATTGGACGCTATATCAGTGAGGAACTTAAAGAAAATGAAAAAAACAGGAGTGATATTCAGGAGATCAAGAGATTAGCAAGTGGATATCCCCAAATGGCAATTGAGCTAGTTAAGGCATATAAAGAAAACAATATCGCTGGTCCTGATGCGGTTACACATCTGATGCCGAAGTTACTAGACCTGAGACCCAATAAAGAAGAAGAGGAGAAAAAAATATGGCAAACATTATCACTCTGTCTACCATTCCCTTATAAAGATGCAGCACATGAAGGCTTTGCGTTTTTGTTAAGTAACAATCATGTAACACCGCTTAATGGAATGGAATATGAGGAGCGAAGAAGTATTGCTGCGGGATTAGTACGAAAGTATTCCCCGACATTTATAGATGTACAAGGTATGTGGCTTTATGTAAGGCCTTTCCCATTGGCTGTCTGGCTTACTTCCGAGTGGTTTAAGAATGTATGCAACACTCAAATACACTTCAAAGAACTAATCGATAAGATTAAAACGCTGCCACTATGTGTGCAGAATGCCATCAGCGAAGGATTCTGCAAGCATATACAACAGATGTCTGGAAACAAAGAAGCTTTCAAGATAGTGGAAAATCTGGTCAATGCAGACATTAACCACCCTTTTTTCGACGAGGAGAACTTATGTTCTGGCTTGGGTTCTGAACTTTTCCTCGCCATGAGTACCGTGAACCCGGCCGCTATAGCTGTAAACTTAAAGAGTGTGCTTGGACACAAGGATGTCGCTTGGTTAGTAGAACGGATTGATGGTGATGTAAAACGAAATATGGTTTGGGCTTTAGAACGTCTTTGCTTTGCCCACGAGAGTTACCATGATGGAGTGTTCATGATGGCACGATTGGCCGTGGCCGAGAATGAAAAGATTGGTAATAATGCTACGGCACAATTGGTTCAACTGTTCCATATCTGTCTTGCAGGAACAGAAGTGAACCTGGAGGAGCGACTGGTTACCTTGAAAGGACTCATTGACGAAGGAGAAGCATATATACCGTTGACCATACGTTGCTTTGAAGCTGCATTACGAAATGGAGGATTTGTCCGTGTAGGTGGAGCCGAGAAGTTTGGATTTGAAAATAAAAAAGACTATACACCAAATACTTGGGAGGAAATCTTCGAATACTGGTACGGATGCCGGGATTTGTTATTGGAATGGATGGACAAGAATCCTAAAATTATCGACCTTTTGGTCGCAATGGCAGAAAGGAATGTCTATAACTGGGCACGTACAGGACGAAAGGAAGTCTTTGTCCCACTCTTAGAGAAGCTCGCAGAACGAAAGAACTATAACTGGGATACTGGTTATGAGGCCTTATACCAAATGGTACATACCTTTGGTGTTGATGTGAAAGCCTTGGGAATTGCAGAGCTGATGAAGAAAATGAGGAGCCAATCTTTTAAAACGCAACTGAACGAAGCCAGATACACACAGTATGGACAATACCAACTGGGTGATAAAGAACAAATCGAGTTATCCGAGAAACTATATGCTCCACTAGTGGCTGAGTTCATAGACAAGGAGATATATGCTAATACTGAAGAAGTGAAAGCACTGCTTAAAGATAACGAGTATATTCCTATTGAGTTTATAAAACGATTAGTAACAACAGCCTCGGACGAACAATTAGGGATGCTTTTTAATACTGTCTTTAATGTATTAGCAACAATGCCCAAGGACTTCTATAGCCCGTTTTTGGGTAACCTATCTTCATACGCCAAGGACAGGAAACCGTTGTTACCATTTTTGGAGAGATTAAGAGATAACGGACGAGAAGGCCTATATGTATCATTGATGGCTGGTACCGAAGATGACGAAATAAGTCATTTCCATCAGCTGTTCTCTGAACAGGAAAGCAAAGTTCTAACAATGGACTATCTACCTGCTTATCTCCAGTATTTTAGATCGAACAGTCCCGAACGTTACTTATTAATATTAAAGGTTTTGAGAGATTGTTTCCCCGATCGCCCCAATGATTTGATTGCATACGTAAATACAGAGCGCATCATGATGCGAAAAGACGATCAGCCTGAAACTATTGATATAGTGAAAGAAGCGATGTTAAAGTTTCAAATAAATGACGATACGGAACATCTGCTATATGACTATAGCCGTCTTCTTGTAGAGACCTTGCAATTGTGGCATGATGCTGAATTTGCCAAGCAAGTGAACAGGAAGTTTATCAATATATACAATACCAAGATGGTACATCTAAATACCAAAGGGGTGTTCACTGAATTGTTACAGGATTATTTCGATGATGTATGGCCGGAATTTGTTAAGGCATTTTTGGGAACAGATACGTTCCTTTTCTATTTCCAAGTGAAGGACGAACTGGGTTCTGGGTTTGGCTTTGGTAAAGGCCCACTGTTTGATATCGATGAAGAGTTAATCAAGCAGCTTTGCGTAGAGAATCTGGAATCCGCACCTGCAAGGATTGCTTCGATGGTACCTTGTTTTGAAAAAAAAGACGACGGAAATGAAACTGAACAGTTCAATAAATGGATTATTTGGCTTCTGGATAATTTCGGGGAACGAAAAGATGTAAGGGATAATATCTCGTCTAATTTAGGCTCTTTCTCATGGAGTGGTGATATATCCCCATATTACGAGAGGAACATCAAGTGTTTTGAACAGTTGTTGAATCATCAAAAGCAAGAGGTACGAGAGTGGGCACAGAGATGTATTAATGATGAAAAGAAATTGCTTGACATAGAGAAAAACAGAGAAGTTTTTATGAATATAAGATACGGAATGTAAAGAATACCCAATAGTAGAACCTTGCTACCTATATTGAAATCATAAGTATTGTGTGGCGTGAGCGTAAGCATTTGGTAAACCACGTCTATTCCTCATAACTCCTCAGGAGTAATTTCGCGGTTTATAAAAAAAGACCATTTTTAATGTTGCACCATGTTGTAAGCAGTAACTTTGTTTAGGCAGATTTCGGAATAATCACAATCAGCAGTTCTCAGAAATTGAGAATCAGCAGATTTCGGAAAAGTAAGTTTTCCGAAACGTGACAATCCGGTTCTGCAGGTACGGTTGGATAGAAAAAACATAAGTGCTATTTTTATAATGCTTGAAGTCATAAAAATAAGCACTTATGACACAAAACAATCTTATCTCAATTGTTACTATGTGGAACAGAGTTAATGATTGTCCCGTGAAAACCTATCTCAGCGCCATGAAAGACAGACAAAAAAATCCAGCCGAAACGACCGGAAACAGATATGAGATTGAAATTTTGATGAGTCGGACGCAGAAATTGAAGGGATTGTCTGCTGCTTCGCTCAGCTTGAAAACATTAAACGACAATCCCTAAATAGCTGTAATGACACAAGGAAGAAAAACAAAGGAGTGCTGTTGCAGCAGCACTCCGAATTAGGTGAGAGAATGATTACTTGCCGGAATCATTCCGATTGTATTTAGGCCTGTCACCACCATGATTGCGCTTGTAAGTGTCGATTCGCTCTTCCTCCCACCTGCCCGCTCCCTCTGGTGTTGAGAGACGCCCAATAATGGTCATATTGGTGAAGTCCTTACCATCTGCTCGATGCTCCGCTTCACGACGTTCTGGGTCTTTTGTAGTGCCCACGTAAACCGTCTTATGGCCATTGTGCAGTTCATACTTGTAAGTATCTTTTTTTGCCATTGGTTTGGTTGCTTAACGCCTGCTCCTTTTCAGGCCCTGTGAGAACTTGTCCAAGGTTCTCGGTTAGACAAGGGATTCGGACTATCCCCTTTATTCTTCTCTACGGCAAATACGCTGCCAGAAGAGAAGAAAATGACAAATTGGCATAATTTATATTAATATTTCGTGAACTCTGAACGAATATAAAAAACAAAATCGTTGGTATCAAAATTTTGTTGTATCTTTGAACCGTCGTTTAATACTGAACAATTATGATAGCGGAATTCAAAATCAGGAATTTCTATTCGTTGAGGGATGAGCAGACGCTGAGTTTTATCCCGACGAATGATGATACTTCTCGTGATATCTATACCGAAGAGGTGGCTGACGGTGTCTCGCTTTTGAAGATAGGCTTTATCTATGGGTCTAATGCTTCAGGTAAGACAAACATCTTGAAAGCACTCGATTTCTTTTCTCAGTTCATGGTCAATGATGGTTTGAACAAAGGCGACGAGATTGGAGTTGTGCCTTTCTTGCTTGATGATGTATCGGACAAGGAACGGACGCAGTTTGAAATGTCTTTCTATCTGAACCGGGAGAAGTATAAGCTTAATCTAGTGTTGGATAACAAGGTTATTTATGAGGAAACCCTACAGGTTTATTCGTCTGTTCAGCCAACTTTGTTGTACAAGCGCACGTATAATCCTGAAAAGGATGCAACAGACATCGTTTTTGGCGGCAAAGTAGGATTGGTAAAGAAAAGCAGAGAGGCTATTGAGGGTAATACCTTTAATAAACGTACAGTTATTGCTGCATTTGGAATGTCAAATGTTGAGAAATCAAGGTTGAATCTGGTATATGATTTCTTCTCCCAAAAGATTGCTCCTATTATGTATCCTCAGAGCAGTCTGATGGGTTTTACCAAACGCCGTATAACTAGAGATAGAGATGGACGACTGAAGAAATTCATTCTGCATTTCTTGAAAGCATCTGACTTTAATATCTCTGATATTGCTATCCATGAGGAGGAGGTGAGCATTACTCCTGAAATGGAACTGGTGATAAAAAACACTTCGGGAATGCCGGAAAAGGCAAAGGAAGAGATCCTAAAAAAAGGCACTCTACATTCGGACGAGATGTTCTTTGTGCATCATACCAGTAACGGGGATAAAGAACTTGACGAGGAATTGGAGTCTCGGGGAACCAAGAGATATATGGGATTGGCTACGATCCTTTATGACCTGTTGGTTCACGGTGTGATTCTTCCGATTGACGAGATAGAGACAAGTATTCACTATGAATTGCTGTCTTATTTTATAAAGGTATTTCTGGTGAATAGCAAGCGAGGCGGACAACTGATAGTCTCAACACATGACATCAACCTTCTTGATGAGGATTATATCCGCAGGGATGTGATCTGGTTTACAGACAAGAACGATTGCGGAGAAACGCAACTGATAAGGCTTTCGACCCTTGGTCTGCACAAGACACTGTCGGTTTATAATGCTTACAGGCAGGAAAAGCTTGTTAATCTGCCTTTCCTGGACAGTATTTATATGGATATGGATGAATACTATGAGCATGAGACAGGTGAATAGAAGAGTGCGTAAGAGCATCGCTATCATCGGTGAAGGCTTGACGGAGTATAGATATGTGGATGATATGCGCACAACTGAACGCTACAGGTTCAGTCTGGTGCCCGGTATCCCAAAGCATTCGGACATTGATGACATTGTAAATCTGGCAAAAGAACGAGTGAACGCAGGATATGATTATGTATTGTGCCTGATAGACATGGATGTGATTGAAAGTAGCCACGACAAGATGGCGCATTACCGTTCGTTGAAGAAGGATAATCCTAAGATTATCTTTGTGGAGTCGAGTCCCTGTACGGAATACTGGTTCCTGATGCATTATATGCCAGGCCCATCCAGTAAAGAATATGCGGACTATGATACCGTGGCGCAGGAACTGAAGAAACACATTCCCAACTACGAGAAGACGGAGGCTTTCTTCAACAAGACTCATATCTACCGTGAACTGAAGGAAAAGGGTGATATGGCGCGGGCTGTCGAGCTATCGCGCGAACTGGATAAGTTGCACGCGACAGAGCCGGAGGTGTACAAGTCATACACGCAGATGTATAAGTTGTTTGATATAATCAGAGAGATTACGAAGTAGGAGGAGTAGCCGACCACGGACTTCAAAGAATAATAATAAAATCATGTGGCCAGATAAAGAAACAAACATTGATTATCTTAATTTCGGGTATATCGTTGACCTGATAGTTGAGATTGCAATGAACCGAGAGTTGACACCTTCAACTATCGGTTTGTATGGTGATTGGGGCAGTGGCAAGTCCAGTCTAATGAAGCTTGCACGGGATAGGATAGAAGTCATCTCAAAAGCGAAAAAGAAGAAAGTGGACGATACCCCGAAAACGCTTTGCATAGAGTTTAATGGTTGGCTTTTTGAGGGCTATGAAGACACAAAGACATCTCTCTGCGGAACTATACTTGACAAGTTGGATGATGCGCAGCGATTTGGTCCGGAAGTGGCAAATAAAGCGAAGGATTTAATCAAGAAAATTGATTTCAAGAAACTGATAGGCAAAGGTGTTAAGTTTGGCATGGATTACCTTTTGACGGGTGGTATCGGTGCGCTTACGGATTTGACTTTGAGTAGCATACTTAGCTCTTTGAAAGATATGTCTGGTTCAATAGAAACGAAAGACATAGAGGATGTATTGGCGAAATTTAAAACCGAAGAGAAGACCAGAACGGAAATAAAAAAGTTCAGAGATGATTTCAAACAATTGCTGGAAGATAGCAAGGTTGAAAATGTGGTTGTGTTTATTGATGAACTTGATAGATGCAGCCCTGATACGATTCTTGATTTGTTTGAAGCCATGCGATTGTTCCTCTTTGTAGATGGAATGTCATTTATAATAGGAGCAGACGAAAGGTTGATACAATATGCTATAAAGACCAAATATAAAGAGGTGCCCGGTAACAACCTTGATATTGGCAAAGAATATCTAGAAAAGGTTATCCAGTATCCTGTAACCATACCTCAATTAAACCATGCAGAAGTAAACCAATATTTGTCTTGCCTGCTGCTTGAACCGACCTTAAGTGAAGCAGAATTCAACAAGTTCCTGAAGGTTGTTAACAGTATTGAACCCGATATGGAGTTAACCATAGAACTACTCAATGAGAAAGAGTGTGGAATCACCGAGAAATGCAAAGCTGACATGGCTTTGGCGAGACAGATTTCATCAGTCCTTGCCCCCAGCATCAATGGAAATCCACGTCAATGCAAGCGTTTCCTCAACACTTTGGCTATGCGTCTCTCACTAGCTAAGGCCCGTGGGGTGAAGTTAGATAAAAATATTCTGGCAAAACTTATGCTGGCAGAATATTTCAATACTGAATTTTTCAAGGCTATCATAAAGCCGGAAAATAGAGAATTATTCAAGGCTTTTGAGAACGGAGATGCTTTGAAAGAGGATAATCCCTTTGCCGTCTGGAAAGATAAGGAATGGGTGAAGAACTGGATGCAGAACGGAACGACTCTTGATGATGAGAAATTGGAGAAATATGTATATTTCGCGAATGTAAAGAATCGTTACGGCCAATCGAATCTTGATCAGTTGAGTCCGAGCGCACATAAATGTTATGAGTATCTGGTTGATGGAACAGATACGAACAGAAATGCCGCTCTGAAACTGGTTGATAACCTTTCACCTGGAGAGAAGGCTATCATCGCTAATGAAGTGTTTGCTATCATAGAGAGGTCTTCATCAATGAATGTTGAGGTCCTGCGGTCATATACAGATTTCAGTGTTAAGGCTGGAATGATAGAAGAGGCTCTGAATAAACTAATGGAACAACCAGCGAGCAAATATACAGTTGCGGCATATGGTAAGATATCACCATTCATTTCTAAATTATCAGATGGTGAAGCAAAGCGTTTTAATGACTATTTGTCAACAAACTCTGATTTGCAGAATGCAATAACAAGAGGTGAAAAATTGAACTCAATAACAAAGAAGAAATAATGGGAACATCAAATTTGTACGGCGGCCCAAATAAGACTGCTCTACTGCCGTCTGATTATGACCCGGAGGAAGATCCCGAACTGGATGTGCCTGCCGGAGATGCTTCAGAAAACCCTGAGCCTGATTCTAATAATCCTGATGAAGGAGAACCACAGCAGGATAATCCGGAGAAAGGAGATGAGGGAGGGAAAGAGGCTGAACAACCAGTTCAGCCAAGTGTCTCTTGGGGTACTGCCCGTGGCTCAATGAGGAAGGCCATGGGTAATAGGAGCAGCTCTAATGTCAAGGACGCAATAAGGACGTATACCAGGGCGCTAGGTGGACATACCAATGCAACACGACAGGCTGCAAAGGTTCGCAAAACAGCAGGGACTGTTTACTCTTATTTTGCAGGAGCTCCTGAAGCCATCCGGCAGCGCTTCGAAGATGCCGGTATAAGATTCGATGGACGGACTACAAAGGATATCTTTAGTGATATTTGTGACCTTTTTGCACCCGTTCCCATTGATTTGGAAGATTCATTGGCAAACCTGGCCTTACAGGAAGCGTTTGCCGATGTTGCCGCAGACCAAAACATTGACCTTAATCAGTTAGATAGTTTCAATGAGGAATTGCTTCAACGGCTTGTGGGAGGTCTTATTAAGCACTATATCTTTGATAAGTTGATTATGCAGTCGGAGCAGACGGCTCTTAAGAAGTGTGAACGAATCTCTGACTTGCGTGAATTAGAAAAGTCAATTAAGCAATACGTAGATGGAATTGTGGATAGTGTCGTACCTAAAATAGTCAAAAGCGGGATGAATCAAGCTGATTTTAATCGGGCGGTAGAGACATTGTTTGATGTTTCGTATCAACAGATGGAGGAGCTGCGATGAAAACAAGTTTTGTGTTTACACTATCGGAATATGATGGTTTCCGTGTTGATGGGGCAACAAGGGTAAATATCAATGATGTATCGGAGTTCCAATATACATTCTGGAGCCCAACGACTTGTAGTTTGGGCAAGAAACAACTCTATATAACTCCCAAACGGTTTACGGCCGAAGCCCTTGATTTGTTTTATATATCCTTGATGGTTTACTGTGTTGACAAAAGGGTTAGTCGAAAGGAGCAGGATGACTCGTGGACTAGGAGTCTTGAAATGTATGTTCCTGTCTTGCAATTAGAAAAATGGGAATCATGCAAGGATACTTTAACAAAAGCACTTTGTTTCCTTACTGGCGATCATTGGACGCTGCATTTCCGTAGTAGAGTTGAACTGACAGCAGATGAGGATTCCTATAGGAAAGGTAAATGGCGTTTTCGTCGTAGTACAAGAATAACAGATGCCGATACCTTCTGTATGCTTTCTGGTGGACTGGACTCGTTTATAGGCGCTATTAACCTACTGAGTGATGGAAAGAAACCCATGTTTGTGAGTCACTATGGAGGTGGAAAAGGGGTTAAGAGCTATCAAGATAGAGTAGTGCGCTCCATATCTGCCAGATATGGAGTTGGTTTAGAACGATTCTTCAGATTTTATGCGGCGTCATCTAATGGGCTTGAAGATTCTACGCGGTCACGTTCATTGATGTTCTTTGCCCATGCTTTCGTTCTTGCTTCTGGTATGGGGCATCATGTGGATTTGATTATTCCTGAGAATGGTGTGATATCGCTGAATATTCCCCTGACGGTTATGCGTTTGGGCAGTTTGAGTACAAGAACCACGCATCCTTATTTTATGGGGCAGTTACAGAAATTACTCATAGATTTAGGCTTGGATGTCACGCTAATCAATCCATTTCAGATGCTGACGAAAGGCGAGATGATTAAACAGTGTAAAGATCAAACCTATTTGGCTAGCCATTATCAATACACCTTGTCATGTTCACACCCTGACCAAGGGAGGTGGACAGGCGATGATGCTGGCCATTGCGGAGAATGTTTGCCTTGTACTATTCGCAGGGCTGCTATTATGGCCGCAGGTTTGAACGATGTTTCCACTTACCGCCATAATTATGATACAGAAGAAGGTGTTAAAGCGTTGAAATCCTATAAATTGGGATTGGCTACCCCAAAAGACAGCTATGCGGCCATCCAAATGTCGGGTCCTATTACAGAGCATAAGGAAGAGTATGTTAAACTGTATGAGGAAGGAATTAAAGAGTTGAAGAGTTTTATAGACAGTCTCTAATGAATTATCTTTTCGACACGCATTTCCATATGGATTTACAAAAAGATCGAGTAGCCGCAATTCGACAGATTGAGGAGAATAGGATTTATACTATAGCTGTAACCAATCTGCCTGACTTATATAGGAAAGAGTTGGGTGAGGTTGTCAGTAAGTACATCAGGTTGGCGCTTGGATTTCATCCAGAATTAGTACATCAATATAAGAAGCAAATACCATTAATGTGGGATTTGCTGCATGAGGCACGATATGTCGGGGAAGTGGGGTTAGACTTCGTTGATAAAATGTACGAAGGAGAACAGGTGGATTTTTTTAGCGAATTGATTGAAAGGTGTAGATATGATGGTAATAAAATAATTACAATACATTCTCGAAAGGCTGTGAGTAAAGTGCTGGATATTTTAGGAGAGAATTATAGGTTTAAAGCAATCCTGCACTGGTTCACTGGGAATAAAGACGAATTGAAAGAAGCTGTTGAACGAGGTTGTTATTTCTCGGTAAACGGAGCAATGATAAACTCTAAGAGGTTTCTTGAAATATTACCTTTAATTCCAGCGAATAGGCTCTTGGTGGAAACGGACAGCCCATTTACCTGTTTCAAGAGTACACATTCTGAAACGCTCCGAGATATAGAAGTGAATCTTAGAGAATATAAACAAGATGTAGATGTGTGGGCTAATTTCAGAAGATTGCTAGGGGACTAATTTCTGAGTTTTTCAATTTCTTATACTCAAAAGTGTAAGCAGTAACTTTGTTTCAGCAGATTTCGGAAAAGGAAGTTTTCTGAAACGTGATAATCCGGTTCTGAAAGTGCAGGTTGGACAGAAAAAACATAAGTGCTTTTTTTATAATGCTTGAAGTCATAAAAATAAGCACTTATGACACAAAACAATCTTATCTCAATTGTTACTATGTGGAACAAAGTTAATGAATTGTCCCGTGAAGACCTATCTCCGCGCCATGAAAAACGGACAAAAAAACCGGTCAAACGATTGGTAATAGATTTGAAACTGCTGAAAATTATTATTAGATTTGAAGAGTGCAATTGACCCAGTGCGAAGATGAAACACTTGACGATAAAGAACGTAGGCCCGATTAGAGAGGTCGATATGGAGCTCAACAGGTTCAATTTCTTGATTGGACCGCAAAGTTGCGGTAAGAGTACTATCGCGAAGGTCCTCAGTACTTGCAAGTGGATTGAGAAGGAATCTTTGACTGCATTGGATGAAAATGTCGTCGCTGATGGTAAGGCTTTCCTTCAGCTGGTTGAAAACTTTCATAAGTTGGATGGTTACTTCGGCGAGGAGTCTTTCGTCGACTTCGAATCGGACTTCATCCATCTGCATTACGAGGCGGGAAACTTCAAGATTACTCATAAGGCGCTGGAAAAGTATTCTCGCCCGAAGATTTGTTATATCCCTTCCGAACGAAATCTTGTAACCTTGCCGGAATTGCAGGGATTTGAGTTCGGGCAGACAAACCTCAGAAGTTTCTTGTTCGACTGGTTCAATGCAAGAGAGTTCTTTGCTCCGGAGAATAAAACTGATGTGCTGAATCTAGGCGTGAAGTATTTCTATGATGCCAGTGAGTTCAAACTTAAAGACAGGATTGAACATTCAAATGGGATGTCTTATGGTATTGCATTGGGTGCCGCTTCCAGCGGATTGCAGTCCGTCGTGCCAATGATAGTGATGCTTCGGTATTATACGGATGAGTATTTTCATGCTTTTGAAGAAAAGACGTCTTTCGATCTGGATTTAAAGACCAAAAACAGACAAAGAAAGCTGATTGATGAATTGGTCCTCAAACGTGTTAATCCGGAATTCAAGAATGTTGACAGGCGTGAATTGATTATGTCAATTAACGAGGGGCTTCATAGTGGAAATCCTGAATATAAGAAACTCTTGAATTCATATCAAAGTGCATTCAAAAGGTTGACTGTCCCTTCCAAGACGATATTCATAATCGAAGAACCCGAGCAGAACTTGTATCCTTCGACTCAGATGAGTTTTATCGATATGCTAGTCTCATTATGCCAAGGAAAATGCGGACATGAGTTTCTGCTTACGACCCACAGTCCATATATCTTGAATCAATTGAATTTATTGGTCAGGCGGAATGATGTCGGCGTAAAAGACGATGGAATCGCTACGCTTGACTGGAACGATGTTTCTGTATGGGCTATTGAGGATGGAGGAATTAGAGATCTGAAACTTCGTAATGCTCATCTGATTAACCCTGAATATCTTTCGGCTCCACTGGATCAGATATATGAACAATATGAACGGTTATGAAAGAGTTGTTGGAAAGTGACTATATTGTCGGACACAGTATTAGATCACGTGGCGTGACGGTAGTACCGAAGATTACTGACTCTGTCGATTTCGATTTGAAGGATGGCTTCCCGATAGAGATACTTCCCTTAGGTATGGGCCAGTTGTCCATTCATAACGAGAAAGGCAATCTGGAGATTATTCACTATGAAAATTTCGTAAACCAATGCAAACGTCCCGCTTCGTTCTTGAGGGGAAGAAGCAAGTGTGACTTGATATTGACGTGTATTGACAATCGTGAAACTGTGCTGCTGATAGAGATGACCGCTGCGTTGGGAAGTATTGCAAATCTTCAGAAAGCGATTGTACGTGAGACCGACGGGGCAACTGCATTCCCAGGAGGGAAATTTGAGAAGTGCGAATTTCAATTGTATAGCAGCCTTAGGGATTTAATGTATGTACAATCTATATCAGAGGTCTTGAATGCTTATGCCAAAAGGATTTGTCTTATGGCATACAAGATCGAACCATATAGAGACACTTCCATAATCCACACGAGGCCTTATTCCAGGTATCTGCAAATTGAATCAAAAGCCACATCGGATAATGGCGCCATTATCCCTTGTCCCGCAATCGAAGCTTTGGGGTTTGAATATCGCAGGATCGAGCATTCATACGTTTTCTCATTATAAAGGAAATGCAATGAAAACGGTTTTCGTCACCATTTCAAGGCTAGCGCACTTTATCATGAGTTTAGAATTTCAATAAAGATTTCGATGCGGCTTGGATTTCCGGACCTGCCCTCTTTTAAGTGAATCAACTAACGTTATATCAAGATAATATGAATTCATTTTTTGTTTACGGAATCATCTTTTTGATTCTTCTTGTCTTGGAATTGGCCTATTTCAAGGTGGCAGACAGATTAAATATCATTGACAAACCTAATCAGCGTTCGTCGCACTCCAGCATTGTCCTGCGTGGCGGTGGGATTATTTTCCTTTTGGCGCTGTGGATTTGGTTGGCTTTTGCTGCGGCAGGGTGGATACCTTCGTTGAATCTGGAAATTGGGGACTACATCTGGTTCCTGCTGGCAGTGACGTTGGTTGCCGGCGTGAGTTTCATTGACGACATTCATTCGTTGCCGGACAGCGTGCGGCTTGTGGCGCAATTCGGAGCTATGCTGATGATGTTTTATCAGCTGGACATCTTGCATCTGAACATGTGGTGGGTGGTGATTCTTGCACTCATAGTTTGCGTAGGTGCGTCTAATGTCATCAATTTCATGGATGGAATCAATGGTATCACGGGGGCGTATGCGCTTGCATCGCTTATACCATTGGCTCTGCTCAATCAGAGTATGGATTTTGTGAATCAATCTCTTATCTTCGTGGTGATTCTTGCGGACATGGTATTCTGCCATTTCAATTTCAGGCCCAAGGGCGAGGCGAAGTGTTTTGCAGGTGATGTGGGGTCAATCGGAGTGGCTTATATCCTGCTGTTTCTGATAGGGACATTGATTCTCAGGACTGGAGATATCACTTGGCTGATTTTCTTGTTGGTATACGGCGTGGACGGCTGTCTTACGATTTGTCACCGCATAATGTTGCATGAGAATCTGGGAGAAGCGCATCGCAAGCATGCATATCAGATTATGGCGAATGAATTGAAGATCGGGCATGTGAAGGTAGCATCGCTCTACGCATTGCTGCAGCTGGCGGTGTCTCTCGGATTCATTTATATTATTCCGAATACACCTCTGGCGCATTGGCTCTATCTGCTTGGTGCATTGATTGTTCTAAGCATCGCATTCATCGCATTCATGAAAAAGTATTATCATCTGCACGAGGAATACCTTGCGACGTTAAAAAAGTGAAATTATGTTGGAAATTGACAATAAGTTCATCTCGAAGTTGCTGTCCGAGGCTGCGGAAAATCCACGGCTTCGTCAGAACTATGACCTACGCACGTCATCCGACGACAACAGTCAGCGTATGCTCAATGCTCTTCTTCCCGGTACTGTGGTTCCTATCCATCGGCATCCGCACAGTACCGAGAATGTCCTGCTGCTTCATGGAAAATTGGTCGAGGTCTTTTACGGGGAAGAGCGAGCTGGAGATGGCATTGAACCTGGAGATGGCATTGAACAGAAGCAGGATATGGCAATTGGGCGTCGCCTCCATGAAACGGCTCGCATTGTCCTGGACCCGTCCTCCGGCAATTACGGCTGCGTCGTCCCAGCCGGCACCTGGCACACGGTCGAAGTCCTGGAGCCGTCCGTCATCTATGAAGCCAAGGACGGGAAGTACGGCGAAGACGGGAGCGAGGCGGTGTGAGTTTTTGGGGCGGACGCGGAGATTGCTGATTTTTCTTCGTTCTCTTTCCATGCGGTGAAGAATTTCACTACTGCCGAAGGCGGCGCATTGACATGGAATCTGCCGTTCGGAAACGAGAAGGTGGAGCGTCAGCAGGTGTATTGTGGAAGTCCTGTACCTTTCATTGAGGGTGAGACCTGGAACGAGTTTATCTACCGTCTTTCCCAGTTGTTCTCGCTTCATGGTCAGAACAAGGATGCGCTCGCAAAAACGAAGCTAGGTGCATGGGAGTACGATATCATTGGCCCATGGTACAAATGCAACATGACCGACATCATGGCGGCTCTTGGTCTAGTCCAGTTCGAGCGTTATCCGTCAATGCTGGAGAAGCGTCACGAGATGGTTTCATTGTACAATGCCGGCATCGATTCTCTGAACGCCTGCCTTGATGCAGCCCATCAGGTCAAGTATCTGAATCACAGGGCTCCAGATCATTGTTCTTCGCACCATCTTTACCTGGTCCGTCTCCAGGGCCGCACCCGCGAAGAGGCCAACAAAGTTATCGAGCAGATGGCCGAGCGCGGCATCGCAACCAATGTCCACTACAAGCCTCTCCCGATGATGACCGCCTACAAGGCTCACGGCTTCGACATCGCCGATTTCCCGAACGCCTATCACCTGTTCGAAAATGAAATCACGCTTCCTCTGAACACCAAAATGTCAATGGAGGACGCCGCGTACGTGATAGCGAATTTCGTGGAGATTGTGAAGGGACTGTAGCTGAGAGATGAATTAGTCGCTCGAATTTTGGAGTAATCTGTGGGATCATACGGGATTCGGGCGAATCTTTTTCGTTTGGGTGACAATGAGACTATTACGTGCATTTTCATTGACAAGTATCTTGGAGGTGTGAGGTCTGCATTGGCATTGATCTTAATCATCGGCTTGGAAGTTTGGAGGTGCGTGTTGTTTGCGGGGCTTTTTGTTTGGGCGGT
>OHTZ01000054.1_pt1 | contig 77665 bp, 57 predicted proteins | sample 1579011 | NCBI WGS metagenome assembly OHTZ01 (sample SAMEA3879603, study PRJEB24766) | human gut metagenome | biome: human-associated habitat; feature: feces | place: USA | collected 1985/1987
GAGGTCGGAAAACGAAAGTAGGAAGAAAACTACTTCGTTTTCCTCCTACTCGATTATACCCCAGGAAGCATAAAAAAGGTGACCTCACGCAGAGGCCACCTTTAAAGATATTAAGTTATGTATTACTTCTTGGGAGTGAATACGACATCCAGGTTGTCAGGATTGTCGAACATTCTGTTCACGAAGTCCTGGATATCTGCAGGAGTCATATTCTTGATGATATCCTCGAAATCTTTCGGGTCATTGTTGTTTATATCATAGATATAATATGTAGTAATGACTGAAAGCCAGTATGAGTTGTGAGGCTTGGACTGGTCGAAGTCCTTCAGCATCTTCTTGGTGATCTTGCTGATTTCCTCTTCAGTGACACCGCTCTTCTTGATCTTCTCGATTTCGGCGTAGATAAGCGATTTGAGATGCTCAGCCTTGTCCGGATCGCAGTTGAAGGTCATTGTCATGGTGTAAACCTGCTCAGGCCTCTTGGTAGCTTCGCTGCTTACGCTTACGCCATAGGTGCCGCCTTCCTTCTCACGGATATTCTCGGTGTAGCGGAGGTCAAGGATGCCCCTCAGCACGTTGTTGCAATACATGTCGTGCAGGTTGTAAGGCATTTGCTTGCGGAAGCTGGTCACTACGATCGACTTGGGAGTTTCCATCTTGACTGGAATCACCTTCTTCACGATGCCCTTAGGAGCTCTTACGCCAGTGTCTGTCCACTCTTCTCTTTCCTTTGATGTAGGCAGAGAACCGAGATACTTCTCCACAAGCGGTTTCAGTTCCTTGGCATCCACATTACCTACGATGAAGAATGTGAAGTCAGCTGCGTTGCCGAATCTCTCCTTGTAGATCTTGTTCATCTTCTCCATGTCGAGGCTCTCCAGGTACTTGCGGCTGAGCGGCTGGGTACGAGGGCTGTAATTGGATGTGATGAAGTCGATGGAATCCTGGATAATCTTGTTAGGGTTCTTGGCGAGCTTGTCCACAGTAGCAAGATTCTGGTTCAGGATGGACTCGAATTTCTCCTTGTCCATACGTGGGGATGTGAAACGCAGATACAGCAGCTGGAACATTGTCTCCAGATCCTGAGGAGTAGAGCTTGCCGTCACCATCTCGTTGTCAGAACCTATGGAAGTTGAGCATGAAACCATCTTGCCGGCAAGGGCTTTTTTCAATGCGATGGTGTTGAATTCGCCTACGCCGTAAGCATTGGTAAATACCGCTGCATTCTCTGCGTTAGGGAGATCTTTTACATCATAGAGGGCGGTTCCGCCGTCGCTGTGCGCATACAGAGAGATGCTTTCCTTCTCGTAATCGGCTTTTCTGTAAACGACTTTGATGCCGTTTTCGAGAATCCACTCCTCTGCGTCGAAGAGTTCTACCGGTACGACTTCCTTGATCTTGGAACCCTTCAGTTCATCTTCATTGACCAGATCCTGTCCGATGAACTCATCCTCGAACGGCAAGATAGAGGTGTCGCCTTCAACTACGCTGATGATGCCGCGGACCTCATCTTCAGTCAGATGAGTAACGTCATCCGGTCCGGTAATGATTGCCACCTGGTTCTTCTTGGTGAACCAAGGCTGTGCATAATCCATGATTTCCTTTACGGTAATCTTAGGGATGGTCTTGGTAACGTAGTCATAGTAAACCTCGTACTCGAACAGAGGCTCTCCCAGCAGGAAATTGTCCTTGATGTCGCTTACGAATGACTCGTTTCTGAACTTGTCACGCTGTTTGTATGAAGTCTCCATTGCAGAAAGGAGGTTTGCCTTCACTCTTTCCAGCTCGCTGTCCGAGAATCCGAATCTCTTAACTCTCTCGTTCTCGGTCAGGATTGTTTTCAATGCCTCGGTTTCCTCGTTAGGCTTCGCTGTAGCCGAGCAGGAATATGCGGCATAATTTCTTACCAATCCGCCATAGCTGATGGAACCTCCGAGATAAGGAGGGTTGCTCTGCTGCATGATTTCTGACAGACGGTTGGCAATCATTGAATTGAAGAAGCTTGAGAGCAGGCCTTCCCTGAGGTAGGAGAATTTGTCCTTGTCGGTTCTCTTGTTAGGGATGATGGTCAGGATCTGAACATTCGATGATGTCGCTTCCTTGTCAGTACCGAGGGCATAATACATTTCGTCATGCTCAGGGATTTCACATTCGATTCTTTCCTTAGGATTTTCTACGGCAGGGATAGGCTCGAACATTGTCTTGATTTTCTCCACAGTAGCCTCTGCATCTACATCACCTACCACCACAATAGCTTGAAGGTCAGTACGATACCAGTCGTGATAGAAATCGCGGAGGGTCTGCGGCTCGAATGTGTTGATGATGTTGTAGTCACCGATCACATCGCGCTTTGCATACTGGGAATCCTTGTAAATGACAGGATTGATCTGGAGACCGATTCTGAAGCTAGGATTTCGTCTGGTTCTCCACTCCTCTGAAATGACTCCTCTTTCGGCGTCAATCTCATCCTTGTCCAATGTCAGGTAGTGCGACCAGTCATGGAGTACCATGAGGCAGGTGTCCACCAAAGTCACGTCTGTAGTAGGAACGGCGCTGATGTTATATACAGTCTCGTTCTGTGCAGTGTAGGCATTGATGTTGCCTCCGAAAGAAACACCGTGACGCTGCAATGTCTCGATGATTCCCTTGTCAGGGAAGTTCTCGGTTCCCTGGAATGCCATGTGCTCCAGGAAGTGGGCGAGACCGTTCTGGTCATCGTTTTCCAGAATTGCACCGACATTCTGGATGATGTAGAAGCTGGCCCTGTCCTTAGGCTCCTCATTATGTCTCACATAATAGGTCAACCCGTTGGATAACTTGCCGGTCAGCACCTTGTCCGATGCAGGAATCTGCTTGTTGTCTCTGTTGCAGCCTGTCAATGCCAAGGCTATGAACAAGACGGGGAGTAAAAACTTTTTCATAATTATCTTCTTTTTCTTCTTATTAGAACCACTAAGCTTGAAATTAGTATTATCGCAGGAATCAGCCATTTGTAGATGAGGTTCATCCAAGGCAATACCTCGTGAGAAGCTGTGTACTTGTTGTCAGGAGCCGGCTCTCTACCGATGTTGATAGGGTATTTGCCCAATGTCATGCTGTACATGAACTCCCTGAAATAGCTGAAGTTGGCAGCAGCGACACCGGCCCTGTTGGCATTCAACTCCTTAGGCGAGAACATGTCGGAATCACCCGTTACAATGATGATCTGATCCTTGCCCTTTACATTTCTGGAAGCCACGGATGCTACAGTGTATTGTTTTTCCACCTCTCCGGCTTCCGGATTCAGGACTGATTTCTCATTGGCGAAATCACGCGTCTTAGTCTCGATCCAGACGCCCTTGTCGTCTGTAACCATAATGTCGTCAATATAGAAGCCATTGGTCTGCGGCATTCTTTCGATAGCGCATGCAGATGACATCGTCGCCTTGATTCCGCGTTCGCCAAGAGCCGCAAATGAAGGGCTCATCGCCTCGCTGGTACGGATGTTGGCAAGAATCAGGTCATCCGCATACAGGTCGTCAGGAGAAACCAGCAGGTTGTCCGCATACTTCAGGCCGAGCGGCTCGATGAGAGGATTCATGTTCTTCTGACGGCGAGGTTCTCCCAATATAAGAGCATTGCCGCCTCTGTCAATGAAGTTCTTGTAGTTTTCCAGTTCCTGTGCTGTGTATGGAGTCTTCACATCGGAGATTACCAGGAAGTCCACGTCGATAGGAACAGGTTTCTCAAGACTTATCTCCCTAGGTGCAAATCCCTGATTGATAAGTGCGTTACGTCCCACTCTATGTGTTGCCAGCAGACCGTATCCTTTGTCGCCATTGTCATTCATGCTTCTTTCTCCATGGCCTGTAACGAATGCCGGAACGGCAGGTCTGTCGACCAATGTCTTCATCGCTACGGTGATTTCCGTCTCGCTAGGATGGATATGGCTGTCATCATAAATTCTCAAGATAGCCTTGCGCCCGTTGTCTCTGCTGAGGACGCGCACAAGTCTGCCGCCTTCTGCACGGATGTCATCCATTGCCCATACCTGCTCCTGAGGCATGTAGGTGGTAGTGTCCTGACGGCTCCAGCGATAGATGGCATGAACGAGTTCGTAAGGAGTCTTATCCTTGTAGTCATCCCTTTCATACCTGTAGTTGCTGTAATATTTGCCGTAGTAGTAGACATATTTCTGCTTGATGTCCGGTTTGAAACGCAGGTATTTCTCGAAACGTGTAAGGTCGCGGTTCTTGTTGCGCGGCTCTGCGTAAATCCATGTTTCATCAAGGACGTTGGCGTAGGTCGTAATGGTAAGACCGTCGGTGATCTTCGACATTACATCCTGGCTGTATTCTGTCAATGTGTTGCTCTTGGCCTGTGTAGCATCATAGTATTTGATGAACTTAGGACGAGAACTGAGGATTCCTAGACCGAATACGATGACAAACACCACTGTATAGTTGAGGGCTGTCTTCCACATAGGAAGTTTCAGTCTCTGGCCTCTCAGCTTGATGATTGACATTGAAAGGAAAAGGAAAATTACCAGGATGAAATACAGGACTTCCCTTGTGCAGATCATACCGTCGAGAAAGACTTTTGAACGTCCGGAAATGGACAGCCAGAAAGTGATGTCGCGGACGAAATCATATTCCTGTCCGACATTGCCGATGAAGTTCAATACTGCCAGGACAATGAGTGTGCTGATGACGGCAACTACCTGATACTGAGTGATAGTGGACAGGAAGAGACCGATGGCTGAATATGCGCAGATGGTCAGGTACACGCCCAATGCGGCCACGGCCATCATCATTATGTCGGCACTTTCCACATACATTCCCACGAAGATGGTAGGGAGGCACATCACGAATACCAGAATCAGACCATAAACCATGGTGGAAAGATACTTTCCGACGATGATCTGGGTGTTGGAAACCGGTGAAGAGTACAGGAGCTTGATGGAGCCTGTGCTGTATTCACGGCTCATCAGTCCCATGGTCAGAAGAGGAATGTACAGATAAAGGTTGTTCAACATCTGTACGAAAAGTCCCCTCATGCCGCTGATTACCCTTGCTGTGGCATCGTATACCGGATAACCGATTTCCTGATATCTCAATGCCTCAGAATACAATCCGCAGAAAGATGCTCCTACCTGAACCGCGAAAACCAAAAGTATAAGCCATGCGATAGGCGAGTAGAAAAATACTTTCAGTTCTGTTTTCAATATTCTTAATGTAGATCTCATACTATTTAAATGATTTACCAGACAATTTTGCAAATACCTTGTCCAATGATTCCTTTTCGAGGAAAATCTCTCTCAACTGCCAGCCGTTTTCGCAGGATGCCTTGACCACTCTGCTGACTATGCTGTCATCACCGACGAAATGAAGACGTATGCGGGTACGTGTAAGCCTCTCGACTCTCTCGATGCCCTCAATCTTCATGAATTCTTCATCTGACGGTGCATTGTGCATGATGGTGGTAAGAGCTGACGGATCCATGTATGCATTGAATTCCTCAAGCGTTCCCTTGAATACCATGTTGCCATGCTCAATCATCATGATATAGTCGCAGATGGCCTGCACTTCCGAAAGGATATGTGTGGAAATGAGCACTGCCCTGTCTTCAGCGATTTCCCTGATCAGACCTCTGATTTCAATGATCTGGTTAGGATCAAGGCCGTTGGTCGGTTCGTCCAGGATGACGAACAAAGGTTCATGGATGATAGCCTGGGCTATACCCACTCTCTGCTGATAACCACCGGAAAGGTTGGAAATCTGACGATTACGGAAATGAGTGATCTGGCATTTCTCCATGACTTTTTCCACGGCTCCCTGAATCTTGTCTTTCGGCATCAGCCTCAAGTCTGCGCAATGATACAGGTATTCTTCCACCGTCATCTCCACGTGCAGCGGAGCTTTCTGCGGAAGGAATCCGATGAATTTCTTCGCCTCGATCGGATTTTTCCTCAAATCAATGCCATTGATGAAAACGTCACCTTGGGTCTGTGTCAAAACATTGCAGATGATGTTCATCGTCGTGGACTTACCTGCTCCATTCGAGCCCAAGAGCCCGAAAACGCCATTCTTTTCTATTTCGAAGTTGATATCCTTGATTGCCCAGTTGACCGTATATCTATGGGAGAGGTTCTTGACTTCTACTATCTTATGTTCCATAATCTCTTATTTTCTTTGTCTTCTTACAATAAGTGTCACTCCTGTAAACATCAGACCCAATGGGAGAACGCCCAGGAATATAATCTTCAGCCACATGGAGAAGCCGACAGGCAATGTGGTCTTGTGGTCCAATGTTTCAACTCTCTCTGCTACGATAGGGAACTTGTCCCCGGAGAACCATCTGAATGGACCCTTTACCATCGTATAGTTAGACGAACTGATGCCTGAGTGCTCTGTGCTGAGCTCTTCATTAGATATAAAGTCAGCATCACCGGAAATGGCGATTTTCTGTTCTTTACCATTAATCTGTCTGCTCAAAGTCACGAAGGTAGAATAAACTCCCTGTTTTTCACCGGCCTTTTCATTGCATACGAATTCTCCATCCACGAAGTCGGTAGTTTCATATTCAACCCACGCTTTGTCTGTAGTTTCGAGCATTGACTTAACCTCGAAATTCTTGGCGCCGGAGTAATCGATTGCCAATGCAGTCGGCATAAGGACGCAGTAATCCCAATCTGCCACGCTCTTGTATATCGGGCTCGTTTCCAGAGCAGCTTCCGTGAAGTCTACAGGTACGAATGTAGGAGAGATATACTGATTTTCCTGCACTACCAGGCCACCGTAGTACTTCACGCCGAGATAATTGACCACCGGTTCGAGATATTGTCCACGTTTGTAGTTCGACAGGATATAAAGGTCTCCGCCTTTGTCAATGTAGGAGTAGATGTTGTCCAATGCGGTCTTCGACAGCGGTTCGTTTATATCTGTAATGACCAGGACATCAGTACCTTCGAAATCTGCGGCATTGTCGAGGTCGAGTTTTTTCACATCGAATCCCATGTTGAAAAGAGAATGCCTGAACCATTTGTCATAGCCGACCAGATAATATCCGCGCGCACCATAGTTGTCAAGAGCTCTCGCACCATATCCGTCGACAAACGCTACCATCGGGCTTTTCGATACGAACTTGTTGAATACGATGGACATTTCCTCCTCGTTCGGCAGTTTCTGGTTATCATTGAACAGCCTCATTATTTCCTTGTGCCCGTGCTCGTCTTCGACGACCCTCAGGCATCTGTATTTTTCAGGTTTCAGGTCAATGAGCTCGTCAATCTGCTCTTTGTTGAGGAATAATTTCATATTCACATTGTGCACCTTGCACAGCTCCTCTGCCCTCTCTTCCCATGTCATGTCAGGATACTGTTCCTCCAATGACTTGTTCTCGCAAGGAGCATAGTAGTATACATATTTCAGCTCTGTGTCAGGCTTGAATCTGACATACTTCTCCAGTCGTTCCTTGTCATAGTTCTTGTTATATGGATGGAACCAGAAGAAGGAATCGTCCAACAGGTTCACGTATGTGGTTATGGTCAGCTTGTCCTTTATGCTCTTCATTATCTCCTGACTCTCCTTGCAGAGTGTATTGCTCTGGGTGTAGGTGGCGTCATAGTAATATTTCAGTTTAGGGAATGTAGTGACATATCCGCATGTCAGACAGATGACGATGATGAGGCAGTATTTGAATACTTTCTCCTTCATGCTCATGATGCTCTTTTCCGTATTGAGCTTGAAGATGGAAAGTGACAGGAACAGGGCGATGACTATTATGAAGTATAAGAAATCCTGGCTGGAGAACATTCCGCTCAAGAAACTTCTTGTCTTTCCTGAAAGGTCAAGCCAGTATGTGATATCCCTTATGAAATCACTTTGACGACCGATATCGCTCACGTTGTTAAGGAAAGCGAGCGCTGCCAATGTGCCGATGGCTGCAACTACCTGGTATTTGGTGAGTGATGAGAAGAAAATACCGATTGCAGAATATGCCAGAATCAGCAGATACAGTCCCAACAATGCCACAACCACTATTTTGTAGTCGAAATGTGGGGTGAAAATGTGGGTAAAGACAGAGAAGAGAACGATGATTCCGATCAATACTCCGCCGTATACGACCATTGACAAGAATTTTCCCAGAATGATGGATGAATTCTTGATAGGAGAAGAATACAATAATTTGATGGAACCGCTCGCGTATTCTCTACTCATGAGACCCATTGTCACGAGTGGTATATACAAATAGATGTACTTCTGGATGCCCGGCATGATGCTGGACATCGACTTTCCGAAGATTTGCTGGGATACGCTCCACGTTTCGCGTCCGAGGTCCATGGAATCCAATATTCCGCCGAGGACCGACACGAAGCTATAACCCACCTGTACTGCAAAGACAAGCAGCAACAGCCATGCGACAGGAGAATAGAACATCGTATTCAATTCGATTTTCGCTATTCTCATCGTCTGATTGAAATTATTGAACTTTCTCATACTGCTTATTTTTTGCTTTACCGGACAGCTGTGCGAAAATCTCGCTCAATGAAGCCCTTTCCACATAAATATTTTTCAGATTCCAATTCTGCTTTACACTCTCCTGGATATATTTTTCAGTAATGGAGATATCATCTTTCAGGAATATCCTGTAGCTGCCGTCTTCCAGTGCTTCGATACCGTTGTTCTCGGTAAGGTTTTCCAGAACTTCCTTGGAAGGGGAGTTCGCGAATTCCACGATGAAGCTCTCTGGAGCGACGTAGTTGTCGAATTCTTCCATTGTGCCGGAGAATACAAGTTTTCCGCTTTCAATCATGTAGATGTTGTCGCAGATGGCCTGAACCTCCGAAAGGATGTGGGTGGACAGCAGGACTGCATGATGCTTTGCAATGTCCCTGATAAGATTACGGATATCCACGATCTGGTTAGGGTCCAATCCGTTGGTAGGCTCGTCCAGAACGACGAACTGGGGATTATGGACGATGGCCTGGGCAATGCCGACCCTCTGCTGGTAACCTCCGGAAAGATTCTTTATCAATCTGTCTCTGAAATGAGTAATGGAGCATTTTTCCAATGCCACGTCTACAGCCTCGTCGACCTTGTCAGGCTCTACCAGTCTGAGGAAAGCCGCATGCCTGAGGTATTCACCTACAGTCAAGTCTGTATAAAGAGGAGGTTGCTGAGGCAGAAAGCCTATGTTTTTCTTGGCTTCTACCGGATTTTCGCGGAGATTTACGCCATTGATGAAAACATCTCCCTGCGTCTGGTTCAGAACGCCGCAGATGATGTTCATGGTGGTGGATTTTCCCGCACCGTTCGATCCGAGAAGCCCCGTCACCCCTTTCTCATTTATTTCGAAACTTACATCCTTTACAGCCCATTGGACGCTGTACCGGTGTGATAAGTTCTTTACGGAAACTATTGATTTTTCCATATACTGTTGTTAGTTATTATTTTTGAGTTTCTATCCTGTTATTGCCCTCTTCAAGACAGCAGAAGAGGGAGACTCAAAAAGCCTCCCTTGTCTTCGAGATGCGGAACGTTAGTAGTTCCACATGTTGTTGTTCTTGAATTTGATGTCCACAATCTTACCGACTTTCTCAGGTGACTGATAGACAAGTTTGTGCTCATCCTTGATGTTCTTTGCTGCAACTGCGCCCAGAACGAAGAAACTTCCGTCCTCCAGTCCCACTGCCAAATGCACATTTCTACCGGATCCGTAATCCATAGCTGTAATCTTGCTGTCGAAGTGATAATAAAGTTCAGCTCCGGACTTGTTTACGAGATCCAGCATGTAAAGGTCCTGACCGACTGCGAAGAAAGCATATTCAGTAGGGCTATATGTCGGGAATGCGCATACGGACGGAGCTTCAGGCAGCCCTGTAAGTTCAAACTTTTCGAGGGACGTTATTTTCGGTATATCGTCTGTCCATTTTTTTGTCAGGTCAAACTTCTGTATGTACAATTTGTTGTCTTCAATCTTTTTAAGGACTTCGAAGAATCCATAGTAGGAACTTGAGCCTGCTCCTGTAGATCCACATTGGCTTATGTGAAGCAAGTCATATCCGCTGTGATCATTGAGTGGAACGATGTTCCCAGTATTTAAATCTTCAGGTACCGTTATAGGAACTATACAAGCTGCTCCTTCGGTCGGTGTGTAATAGTCGTCGCTGCCGTCTTTAAGGTAAAGAAGTCTCTTGTTCTTTCCATCGTATACTACCTGATGGCCGATACGGTTAGGGGCATAATAGCCTCGGCAAACCCGGCACTGTTCCAGAGCTTCTTTTTCTTCTCTGACTTTCAATGGCACCGGAAGGAAATATTCTGAATTGTATACAGAAGAGGAAAGTTTCAGCCTTGAGTATAATTTGCCGTCCTGGTCGCAAACCACGTCGGTAAATTGGAGGAATGATCCGGGATAAAGAACCGTATTGGCAGCAGGATAGTTCTTTCCCATGAAAGCATCTTTCATGTCTATCTCTTTAGTGAATCCGGTTCCTTCCAGATCCACGGCACCGCTTTTCTGGAACACACATATATTGCCTATGACGTTTTCACCCCAGTCAACACCTTCCCTCCAATGCTCCTGGAGAGCTATCGGGCCGCTTCCCAGTTCACCTGTGAAGACATTTGGAATGAAACGCTCTTTTTCGTAGTAATACTGGTCGCTGCCTTCCGGCTGCTTGTCGGAATCCTGGTCTACAAGTTCAGTTACGGACAAGAACGACAGTTTGGACTTGCCTCCGTCGTCGGACAATATCATCCATGAGTCGTCGTTCGTATACACTCCCGTTACGGTCACGGAAGTCTTGTTCATATAGACAACATCTGTTTTCTTGTCTTTCACTTCAATGACCAAATCATTGCGGTCCATGGCTTCGTTCATCTGGCTTTTGAAGGTCATGGTGTTCCACTCCGGCTTGGTCTCATCATTCAGGAACCATTTGAATTCATAATTGCCTGCATTGTTCGTCACGAAATCCGGATATGTAGGTGTTAATTCCAGGACGTCTCCTTGAGTGACATTGTAAAAACTCTTTTCGAATTTGATTTCGACTCTGTTGATATCTGTATAATCGTAATTTCCGGTGTCCTTGTAGCAGCCTGAAGCCATAGCCACGGAAAGGAATAGACAGATTATATTGATTTTTTTCATACCGTCTGCAAAACTTTAGTGATTAATATATAGGAATATCCATTACCTGTCCGTCATCCTCTGTGATACCGTTCTTCTCGATATAATCCTTGGCGTTGAGGGCAACCATCCTGATTTCGGCACTTGACAATCCTTCGATTGTGGTGAAGCCAGGATTGGCTTTGATTATCGTTTCATATTTTTTATAGGAATACGCTCCGAAGAAAGCACCCGTTATGGTATTGTCCCACCAAAGAGGTTTCGATATTTTGTTGTTGAACCGGAACTGGATATCAGTATATGAGTCCGTCGGATTGTTGAATGCGACTTTCAAGTCATGGCTGTCCACCAAGCGCAACTTGAGGACCTTTTCGTCTCCTTCCTTAATTTTGTTCTTGTATACTTTAATCGGAAAGACCTCCTCCAACTGTCCTTTCCTGAATACGAACTTTTCAGGCAAAGAATACTGGTCCGGTGTAGCAGTTGTTCCGTCTTCGACTATCTGTACTTCATATGTAAGGTCTTTCTCCGGTACTTGTCCGACAAGTCCCAAATAATAGTCCTGCGTAAACTCGGTTACTCCATAGTAATGTGAAAATGACATCATTGAGGTATCTACTCTCACGCTCTTGCCATCTTTGTCTTTGATATAGCGCTTGAAATAGACATATCTTTCAGACCCCGAGAATACTTCCACTTCCTGTTTGGCGCAGCTTTGTGCAATTGCGAAAGCAGCAGCCGCCAGGGATATTATCATTGAAAATTTTGTTCTGTTCATAGTAGCAAGTTTAATTGATTTTTTCTGACTGTGGAATCGGAATAATGAAATTTTCAGGGATCATCTTCTTTGTGAGAAGGGTATTGTATTTCTTGAAATAATAGAAGGTGTGGCCTTCATTGCAATACTCTTTGCGGACTTCCATGAACAATTGCTTCTTGAAAGATTCCATGTCAGTGATTCCCAAATTCATCTTTTTGCAGTTCCTTCCTTCTCTAATGAGATTCAGGTAATAATTAGCCCCATCTGTTTCGCTGAAATTGCCTTCATTAGCTTTGGCTTCTGCCATGATGAAGTGCATTTCGCTGAGACGTATAATCGGCAACATGTCTGCGACCATTTTGGCTCTATCATTGCCGTTATCCAGTTTGATGTATTTCAATGGCGCATATCCGGTCTGACCGAACCTGGTGTTTTTCGTCATAAGATACACCAACCGGTTGTCTCCGGCGTCCGCTTCAGGTGTACCTTCGAACTGAACCACCTTTGCGTCCAGGTTGAAGTAATCATTTGAGGAAGCGGTAGCGTGTACCTCATAGTTCTCGGTCATGTTGATATCTGACAGACAGAACATGAGGTCGGATGAGAACTTTCTGTCATTTTTCATCTGGACACCGGATGAATATGACAGGGCTTTGTAATTTTCTGTCTCGTCGTAAACGAAATCTGCTGCTTCATTAGCCAGTTCGAATGCCTTGTCATACTTGCCCCAGTAGCTGTAGACCCTTGCCAACAGGCCGGTAACAGCCATTATGTTGATTCTGTAGCCTCTGTACTCGTAGAAGGCTCCTGCATTGGTTCCTCCTGTGGCTAGCTGGAACCTGCTGAAACTGCTCAACTTGGCGCGTCTGGTCTTGTCGAGCGTGTCGAATGTCGTTATAAGGGCTTTCGCTTCTGTCAGATCTCTTGCAACCTTGGTCAAGATGTTCTCCACGCTCTCATTTGCCTGACCTCCATAATAAGGGAAGGTCTCCAAGTATGGAATGTATGGCTTGTCGTCAGCTACGGCCGGTGCCGGAGCGAAAAGTCTCAACATGTCGAAGTGCAACAAAGCCCTTACTGCCAGTGCCTCGCCTTTGATAAGATTCATCTCTTCCTGGCCGTATTCGAAGTCGCCGGGAGTCAGGTTGTCGATGTTCTTGATGATGTTGTTGGCGTTGGCGATTGTGAAATAGGCCTTTTTCCAAATGCTCTCGATTTTGTTCTGTACCTTTTCTTTGGTGTAGTCATACTTCAGCAGCGGATAGTAATCCGAGTAAGTTGACAAGCCTTTGATATATACGCCGGATTTTCCTCCGTCCACATAATTTTGGGACAAAACTTCTACGAAGCCGTAGGACAATTCCCTTCCGTAAAGTTCGGAATCGCTCATTGAGTTGTAAAGGCCGTTTATGGCGTTGTGGAAACCTTCAGCTTCGGAGAAAAGTTCTTCCTCTACGACAGTGTCCGCAGGTGTGATGTCCAACCACGAGCATGAAGTTGACATCAGGGCCAGTACAGCGAATATGCTATATATTTTCTTCATTGGATTCATATTTTATAATGTAAACTTGACAGAGAAATTCACGGTTCTCGCGTAAGGATAGGAAAGACCTCTCTCCATCTTGATTGTCTGAAGGTGGAATATGTCATTCATACCTACTGTAAATCTCATCGTACTGAAATGTATTCTTTTCAAGAGGTCTCTAGGCATTTCGTATGCCAATTCGACAGAACTCAATGAAAGTGCGTTGTAGTCCTGCACGAAACGAGATGTCGGTTTCGTGAAGTTGGTGATAGACCTGTCGGTAGAGATTTTCTTGTATTTCGCAACATCGCCAGGTTTCATCCATCTGTCTTCCATAACTCTTCTGTCCACGTTGGATGCATATACGTTCACATTCTCCACCTTGTCGACAAGAGTCTGGTTGTATCTCTGGGCTCCGAACTCGTACATGAAGGAAGCATAGAGGCTGAACTGCTTGTAAGTGAGGTTGAATCCGAAAGAACCCTGTGCCTTAGGCTCGGTAGTGCCGAGTACGACCTGGTCGGAAGCATCCCATTTGTTCACAATGTTGCCTGTGCGGCTCAGGAAAACCTCTTCTCCGTCCACAGGGTTGATGCCCAATGACCTTACGCCATAGATGGAGTTCAATGAACCTCCCTCCACATACTGAAGGAACGGCATTGTCTGCATAGCCTTGTCAGGATCGTTGTATGCCAGATTCTGACGGTACATGGCGATGACTTTCTCGTTGTAGGCCTTCATTGAGTTGGAAATCTTCTCGATGCGGTTCTTGTTGTGAGCCAGGTTGAGGTTCATGACGAGGTTCCAGTCTCTGGTCCTGACAGGATTGATTCGCAAATCCAATTCAAATCCCTTGTTGGAGATTTCACCCACATTGTCCTTGTAAGATGAGAAGCCGGCAGATGACGGCAATGTCACTGAAGTGATCAGGTCTACGGTTCTCTTGTTGTAGTAAGAGCCTCTTGCATATACGAGGTCATCCCACAAGCCCAATTCCAGACCGACATCTGTAGTGTTGGTGGTTTCCCATTTGAGCTGGGTGTTTCCGAGTGCCTGGAGGACTGCACCATAACCGGTCTTGTACCATTCGTCCGAAAGGATGACGTAAGAAGACCTTGCATCGTATGCAGGGAAGTTGGCTTTACCTGTCTGACCGAAAGAACCTCTGAGTTTCAAGCGGTTGATCCAGCTGACATCCTCCATGAAGCCGTATTTGTGGATATTGATACCCAGACCGCCTGACCAGAACGGAGCGAATCTCTGATCTGTTCCGAATGCGGAAGAACCGTCAAGACGGAAAGAAGCGTCGAGGAGGTATGTGTCGTCGTAAGCGTAGTTTACAGATGCGAGCACGCCGAGCATTCTCTTGGTATCTTCATAGAATGTTCCTTTCTGATATACTTCCTTGGCGTACATCGGTGAAGACAGGATACCTGACGGGAATCCGACGTATGTCAGATAGTTGGATGTCGAATTGTCCTCCCTGAGGTTGAATCCGGCGAGTGCGTTGATCGCGTGCTTGCCCAACCTTGTGTTGTAAGACAATGTGGTGGACAGGTCTACCGTATAGCCATCGTTGTTGTTGATGTTATATGTACCTGAAGAGATATTGCTGCTGGAAAGAGGGAAGATGTTTCCGGACTGCTTCGAAAGCGGGTCGTAGAAAGTATCCGACTTGCTGATTGTCTTGGTCAAGCTCAGCTGTCCCTTGAAGAGCAGTGAAGGAATGATATGCCAGTTTACGGACAAGTTGTTCATGAGTTCCTCTCTCTTCTGCTTCTGGAAGTTGTGCAATGTCGCCTCGTACATAGGGTTTTCCTTGTTGCTGGCTGTGCCGGAACCCCAATAGCGCAGGGTCTGGAGAATCTTTCCGTTCTCATCCGAGAATTTGTCGTAAGGAAGCTGCGATGTGAACTTGGAGAAGCTTCCGTATGGAGAATCAGCGGAATTGGTCTGTGTATATGAGAAATAGTTCTTGATATTCACGGACTTGTAGTTGTACTGGATATAGGCTCCGGCTCCGATGTTGTCTCTCTTGGAACCTTTCATCACACCATCCTGGTTGGAATACTTCATGTCGATTCCGAAACGGAGAGAGTTGCTTCCGCCGTCGATATACAAACTGTGGTTGTGGTTGAATACTGTCCTGAGCGGCTTCGCCATCCAGTAAGTGTTCACGCCTTCTTTCACATTTGCAAGTTTCTCGTAATACTCTTTCTTCAATGTGTATTCGCTGGTGTAACCATCACTGGTGGCTACGTCATAGAAACCTACCATTCTCTCAAGTTCCAGTTTTTCAGCGGCATTGAGCAGATTGTAGTCGCTCAGGTCAGGAGCTGTTACGGAACCTGTAAAGTTATATGAGACATTCAGTTTACCTGGTTTAGGAGTAACTGTGGTGATGACTACCACGCCGTTGGCTGCCCTGGAACCGTAGATTGCGGTAGCGGCAGCATCTTTGAGGATGGTGATGGACTCGATACGGTTAGGGTCGAAGTCATAAAGGGTAGTAGCGCTGATCTCGAATCCGTCCATAATGAAGGTCGGCAGGTTCGGATTGTCTTTCAGGTTAGACTTTGAAAGGTCGCTTGCATCGAGTTTGTCGAAATTGCCCATGCCGGATTGTCCTCGGATATACATCTCCGGAACGGCATTAGGGTTCGAACCCATGAGGTTGTTGTCCACTATTCTGAATGAAGGATCGAAGGTCTGTATAGCCTTGAGGACATTGGTCTTGGAAGCCTTCATCAACTCATCGTTCTTGATGGTCACGGAGTTTCCGGTGAAAGACTCCTGCTTGATGTTCGCGAAACCGGTGACGACCACGGTAGAGATGAAATGGACATCCTCTTCCAGTGTGATGTTCAATACCTGGCTTTTCGTACAGGTTTTCTCTACCAGCTTGTAGCCGATGGATGAGAATTCCAGGACGGAGCCTTCTGCACCGGCAGCGAAAGTCAAACTATACCTTCCGGATGCGTCTGTCTCCACACCGATAGTGGTGCCTTTCACTAAGACAGCGACTCCCTGCAGCGGATTGGCCTTGATGTCCGCCACTGTTCCCGTTACGGTTATCTTGTTGTCGTCCGCATACGCCCTGTGGGAGGGAACAAGCAGCAACGAGAACATCATAACCAATGCGGAAAGACTAAAAACTAATTCTTTCTTCATATTATGAATAGTTGAAAATATAGAAGCCTGAAATGGCTTCGGAAGTGAATAAAATTGATTCTATATTATGATATAACTATATTGTCCATGTAAATTCCCTATTGTTGAACCGGCATTTTTGGGCGCAAGTGTTTCCATTTTTTTAAATTTAAGTAGTTCATTAAAATTTCTAAACCCAAAAGCAAATATATAAAAAAAAAGACAAAACCAAACGGATGGGCAATAAATCTCGCTCAAAAAGCAGTATCTTTGAAGAAAACACTAGACCGATAAGAAGAATGGGACGATTGTACGACCTCCTGATGAAGGATTATCGCCTGAAGGAAGGCCTGAATGCCTGCATAAATTGCGGCACATGTACGGCCATATGTCCGGCGGCGGAATTCTATCGATATGATCCACGAAAGATAGTGGACATCGTCCAGAGCAAGGACGATGATGAAATCGAAAAACTGCTGAAGAGCGATACCATCTGGTATTGCGGAGAGTGCATGAGCTGCATGACCCGATGCCCGCGCAAGAATGCTCCGGGACTCGTGGTCATGGCATTGCGCAACCTCTCCATCGAACTGGGATATTTCGTCGAGTCGGAGAAGGGCCGGCAGCAGTTTCTCCTTACCAAAGATTTGTGTTCCAATATTTTGGATTATGGTTACTGCGTCTATCCGCGCCGTTTCGATTACGCCGGACATCCTGAAGCCGGTAAGGTCTGGGAATGGGAAGAACAACATCTGGATGATGTGTTCGAGCGGCTTGGCGGCAACCTCGACGGCGATGGCCCGGGAGCCATGAGGCGCATTCCCCAGGACGACCTTGACCAGCTCAAACGCATTTTCGACGAGACCGGTGCTACCGAAAGGATGGAGAAAGTGCGTGCGGCAGGATTGAAAAAGGCAGCCGAAATGGGCTTGACCGAGGACGAATTCATCGCCAAAATTTATACTGACAGCGATTCCAAACACTTAAACAGGTAATCTCAATGATTTACGAAGGCAAACAAAAAATCTGGTCAGATTACCAGAAAGATATTCCGGACGACCACTATTTTTATGTCCGCAGTTGTATCAGACAGAGTTTTTTCCCTGCTTCCGAGGCAGCATTCCTGAAGATTACCAGGGAAGAACTGGGAAAGGATATATTTGAAACAGAGCACCATACCACGTGCGGAGGCATTGCCTATCACTCTGACACCATCCCGCAGGAAACGGCGATGACCATCATTGCCCGTCAGTTCGCATTGATGGCGAAGAACGGCTATGAGAATTACGTCTGCTCCTGCATCACCTCGTTCGGGCTTTACTGCGAGACGCTGGAGACCTGGCGCGAATTCCCGGAGCTGGAGGCGAAGGTGCGCGAGAACCTCTGGAAGTCGTGCAAGCTGGAGTTCGCGAAGCCGAAGGTCCTCGTCCACGCCAGCGACCTCATCTACAAATACCGCAACCTCATCGCCGCGCAGGCCAAGCATAAGCTTGTCAATGTCCATACGGGCAGGCCTCTCCGCGTGGTGGAACACATCGGATGCCACTATTCGAAGATGTTCCCTTCCAAGGGAGTCGGCGGTGCGGAATACCCATACGTTCTGGTCGGAATGATTGAAGCATGGGGAGGCGAAATCATTGATTATCCGGAAAGAAGGCATTGCTGCGGCTTCGGATTCCGTCAATATCTGGTGAAGGGAAACCGCGGATATTCATTGTCCAATACCCATAAGAAATTCGAGAGCATGGAGCCGTTCCAGCCGGATCTTATCATCACCAACTGCCCGGGATGTCCGTATTTCCTGGACAGATGGCAGTATGTAATAGCCGAATCTACTGGGAAGACTTACGGCGAAAACGGACACGGCATCCCTGTCCTCACCTACGAGGAAGTGGCGGGGCTGGTACTCGGATATGACCCTTGGGATCTGGGACTCCAGACCCACCAGGTAGGTCCGGAACCGCTTCTGGACAAGATGGGTATCGAATATGATCCGGCACGTAAGTATCTCGGAAAGAATGGAAAGGATATCGGCAGGCCGGGTGAGTGCATGTATTTGAAATAGCATTGAACATAATATGAAAAACAATATTCTCATTATAGGTGGAGGGCCTGCGGGCCTGGAAGCGGCATCGGGGCTCCAGAGGTTGGGGTACAATGTCATATTGATCGAAAGGAAGACCAGATTGGGCGGCCATCTGGCTTCGTGGGACAGGCTGTTCCCTGACGGGGCGTCGGCTTCCGCGAAACTGAAGGAGCTGCTGGCACGCATGGACGGCGTCAAGTGCTTCACTGATACGGAGGTGCAGTCAATCAACAGGTTGGACAAGTCTTACAATGTCATTCTTTCCAATGGTATCACCGTTCTCGCGGACGCCGTGCTGGTGTCCTGCGGCTTCGACCTGTTCAAGGCGGAGAAGAAGGAAGAATACGGCTACGGCATCTATGACCATGTGATTACCAATGCCGATCTGGAGGCTTGGTTCAATGCCGGTGTAGGTTCTGATGACCGGATTGCCAATCCGAAGAGGATCGGTTTCGTGCATTGTGTCGGGTCCCGTGACGAGAAATCCGGCTGCCGGTCTTGTTCGAAAGTCTGCTGCGCCACGGCGGTCAAGCAGGCGTGTGAGATGAAGCAGGCGTTCCCTGATGCACAGGTGTATTGCTTCTACATGGATTTGCGTATGTTCGGACGCCATTATGAGGATATGTATCTTTCCGCCCAGAAGGATTATAACATAAGGTTTATCCGTGGACGTCTGGCGGAAGTGTCTGAAAATGTGGACGGCAGCCTGCTGGTGAAAGCCGAGGACACGGTCGCCGGGAAGCCATTGAAAGTAACATTGGACCTTCTGGTCCTGATGGCGGGCATGAGGCCGTCGGCTGCCGGAAAGAGGGTAGGGAAGCTGCTGGAGATGCCGATGGAAGAGGACGGCTTTTTCGCGGTCCGTGACGGAATCCTGGCTGGGCAGCGCAGCGGATTGCCGGGCGTGTTCCTCGCAGGTGCGGCTACCGGTCCGAAGACATTGCCCGAAACCCTGGCCGAGGCGAGGGCTGCGGTCGTGGAAATCGACAGATACCTGTCCGACGTGTTCCATGATGTTAAAAACTATAAGACATTGCTTCGGGAAAGATGGTAGATTTCGGTTTCGGTCTGGTTCCTAGTTCCAGAATCAATCTTGACTTGTTCGACAGGGAGAAGTTCGAAAAGTTGGCGGCGATAGAGCCTGATGTGCGCAAATGCATGGCGTGCGGCAGTTGTACGGCTGTCTGTACGGCCGGAAAGTTCAAGCATACCAGCCTGCGGGAAGCCATTGAGGAACTTTACAATGCCCATCCGGACAAGGCGCTCGACCTCCTGAAGTCGTGCCAGTTGTGCGGGAAATGCACCATGGTCTGTCCAAGGGGCATAAACACCCGTCATCTCATCCTGTCCATCGCTAAAATTTACGGAACGAAATGATACCATTATATATATTGCCTTTACAGACTGCACCGGAGGTCATTGACAGAATTCCGTCGGGCTACAGCAATTTCGTGATTCCGTTCGTGGTCGGCATCAGTTTCATGCTGATATGGCTGACTGCCGGTCTCATCAGGCTGCTGGCCAAGATTCCTGCCAAGGACAGACGTCGTCTCTGGAAGTCGCTGTTCATCCCGAAGATCGCTCTGAAGAATATCAAGGACCTGTTCTGCGACTGCCTTTTCCATACGAAAATTTGGAAACGCAAGCCGCTTCTGGGCTACATGCACTCGGCGATTGCTTTCGGATGGTTCATGCTCATTGTCCTGGGACATCTCGAAGTGGCATTGTTCGTCCCGAAGCATCTGGCGTGGACTGAGGGCGGCCTGTTCTATCCGATTTTCTATCGGTTCTTCGTCTGGATCAATCCCGGTCATGTCTCGTTGAGAGGATGGTTCTTCTTTTTCCTGATGGACTTCTTCCTGCTCTATGTGCTTACCGGTGTGGGCATGGCGATTTTCAAGAGGTTCAGGTCCATTGTCCTCGGCATGCGTCATACCACGAAGCCGTCGCTGGCTGACCGCATCGCCCTGTACAGCCTTTGGCTGATTTTTCCGTTGAGGCTTCTGGCAGAGAGCTTTACGGCCGATCTCAGCGGCGGAAGCTTCCTCACGATTCCGGTGAACCATCTGTGGCATCTGATTTTCGGCGACAAACTCTTCTTCATGCCTGTCTGGTGGGCTTATTCCATCTGTCTTGGCCTGTTTTTCGCCGCAATGCCGTTCAGCCGTTACATGCATATCCTTACCGAGGTGCTGTGGATATTGCTGCGCAATGCCGGTCTCAAGCCTAGTCATCCGCGAAAGGGTGTTGCCGAGGCCGAGATTTACGCATGTTCCAGCTGCGGCCTGTGCCTGGACGCGTGCCCGATGAATGTCCAGAAGAAGAATCTCAAATATTCGTCGGTGTATTTCATCCGTTTCCTGCGTCGTCACAATGAGAAGAAAATCAATGATATAGCAGAGAAATGCCTCATGTGTGACAAGTGCCATGCGCTTTGTCCGGTAGGGGTGGATGCGCCGGCGCTCCGCAGGGCCCAGAGGGCTACCGTCAATAATTCATTGGTATACGATTATTCTTATCTGAAGTCGTGTCAATCGGAAACCATGGTGACTTCCGCTCCCGAGGTGATGTATTTTGCCGGATGTATGACACATCTTACGCCGCGAATCATAAAGTCCGTGGAGAAAGTTTTCAAGTCGGCTTCGGTGAACTATGTATTTGCGGATAGGGATGGCGGAATCTGTTGCGGCAGACCGCTGATGCTGGCCGGCAAAACTTCTGCGGCACAGGAGACAATTGCTGCCAACAAGAAGATGATTCTGGAATCGGGTTGCCGGACATTGGTCCTCTCCTGTCCTATCTGTTATAAGATTTTCAAGGAGGAGTACGGGCTGAAAGACATTGAGGTACTGCATTATACGCAGTATATCAAGCGTCTGGTGGATGAGGGCAGATTGAAACTGAACGCCGGCGGGGAAAGCATTGTCTATCATGACCCGTGCGAACTTGGCCGCGGTTGTGGTGTCTACGCGGAGCCTCGCAATGTGCTTTCGCAGGTCGGTACGCTGGTGAAGGCCGGCAAGGAGGGCGATGAGAGCGTTTGTTGCGGCGGCAGCTTGGGCAGTCTGACGCTGGATGCGCGTGACCGTGCCAAGATTACGGAATCGTCGCTCGCGAACCTCGTGGTGAACAAGCCGCAGACGATCGTCACTGCGTGTCCGCTCTGTCTGATGACTTTCTCGGGCCCTGCCCTCGATGCGGTCAATGCCGAAGGCAATCCGGTGAAGGTCAATGATTTCGCGGAGGTTGTTTCGCGCAGTATTTCAATATAGCACTGTAGGATCGTTCACGTGGTCGCTTGAGAGAAAATCGAAGTGCCCGTCGTGGTAGGTCCAGGTATAAAGGACGCCCGTAGTGGCGTCTTTTATCGTTACCGTCTGGCGGAATACCCTGCTGGAGCGGATGTCCCGTTTAGCCGTGACCATTTCGCCCAGGCATCTCCATCCCGTTCCTGTAAATCCGAACACATATATGGCGAGACCGTCTCCTGATGCGGACCTTGCGCCTATCACCAGTTCGGGCTGTCCGTCGTCGGTAAAGTCGTGCGGACCGACTGCATATTCATTGGTTTTCAATTCATTGGCACCGTTGTAACCGATTTTCGGGTAGGTCGCGGATGTCGGCATGTTGGGCTTTCCGTCAATGAAAAGGATGCTGCGTTTTCCCGCCGCGTCTTCCACGGCCGTGACAGTGCTGCTGTTATAGTAGAATGTCATCACCTTGAATGACTTGCCGGATGTGCTGAAGGATGTTGCCTTGCCGGCAGCTCCGCATTTGTCCGCAATGAAGGAATATCCGTCTTCAAGTCCGGATATGAACGTGCTGCCTTGTGCGGCAGCGCTTATGGAAAAGGCCATCGTGATGACGGCGGCGATAAGTCTGGAGTATTTCATAACGGCGCCAAAGTTACGGATTAATCGTAATATAAAAAAGCCGGCCCGAAGAGTCGGACCGGCAGGATATTTTGTGAGTTTGATCAGTTCACTTTCATAAGAGGAACATCGAAATGCTTGATGCTCACCTTCCCTGCTTTAGGATCCCTATGGTTAGGAGTAGAGTCCACGATAGGGGAGGCATTCAACTTGTAGTAGAAAAGAAGTCCTTCACTATTGGCATCTACACCCAGCATATTCTCCTTGATCTGATTTGCTGTACGTGGAACAGTCCAGAGACGGACTTCGCTCATCATACCGTTGAACGGACGTTCACCCCACATGAAGTTAGGTACGAGACCGATGCTGAATCCTTCAGTTCCGGTAACAAGTTTCTCCGGCATTGCGGAGAGGCCTGCCTCACTTGCTTTTTCACCATTCACGTAAATGGTAGCCGTGCCTTTAGGGCCATCGCAGACGAGCGCGACGTGATACCATTTGTTGGCCTCAAGCTTAGGACCGAGGAAATCCACTTTTCCTGCAACCTGAAGCTGATTCTCCGGTACTGTCGGAGTGTCACCTATACGGAGAATCAATACACCTTCACAACCCATGATTGTAGAGTTGTTAGTGAAATGATCTACATTGATGAGCGCCTCGTAAGTGCAAGACTCGAATTTGTCATTGTCGGTGATAGGTGCAGTAATATAGTCTTTACCTGCCCAGTAGTCTTGTGCGAAGTTGCCGAAGTCGAAAATCTTGATAGGCTTCTTTATGATGAAATATGAAGTCTCGGAACCTTTGATGACGTCACAAGATGATGATACGATGCGGACAGGAAGAAGATATTTCTTGCCTTCGATGATGGACGATGCGTCGTCAATGCTGATTTTTACAGACTCGGAGTAGATGCTGCCGGCCTTGATGCTGGCAACATTGGAAAGAAGCTTGGCGCCAGGAAGCGGCTCCAAAGTTGTTCCGTTCTTTTCGTTGAACTCCTTTATCGCAGATTCATCCGCAATCTCGTATGTTATTTCCACGTTCTCATCCTTGGCGGAAGTGAGTCGTGAAGTCAAATCGAAGGAGATTGCGTCATTGCCATCCACCTCAATCGTGCTCTTGGCATTCTCGAAATATACCTTGGACTCCAGCAATTTGTCCTCAAGATTGTCGCATGCTGAAAAAGCCATTACGAGAGCGCCTGCAGCTATATATTTCAATATATTTTTGTTCATAATCCGTTAGTGGTTATTGCTGTTATTCTTTGTTTTCACCAGTCTGCTCCTTCATTCTTTCCTGGAATACCTGCTGGTTTATCTGGATAGCCTTGCGCATGTACTTGTAGTCAGGAGCATTGTCATAGTCCTTCTGGAAACGATATGCTCCGACTCCGCCCTTGTATCCTTTCTCCGGCATAAGTTTCGCCTGTTCAAGGAGATAACCTCCGGTCAAGGCATAGGCCTCGAAGTTTTCGGTGATGATGATCTTCTCAGGAGCTGCAGCAGCATAGCTGAAGGAGTACCAATCTCTGCCGTAGTTCTGGACGATCCAGTAGTCAATGTATTCGTCGACCGTTCCCATCAATGAGCCGACGCTTCCGTCCACGCAAAGCAGTTTGTGTCCTTTCTTTTCAGGGTCACTTGCAGGTCCGATATATTTGCCCATCTCCTTGATAAGAACGACGATCGTGCGGTTGTCGAGTGTTCCGTCATGGTCGTTGGTACCGCTACCAAGCTCCCAGTCGATGTCGAAACCGTCCCACTCGCTGGTGAACAAGCTGTCGCACAATGCTTTCGCATAATTCTTGATGGCCGCGTCAAGTTCTTCCTTATTGCTGAAATCGTGAGATTTGAAGCCCCAGAAGTCCCAACGTGCAAATTTCAATGCCTGTGAAAGTTTTGAGTCAGGCCAGTTCTCTGCCTCAGCCTTCTTGTAGATATCGTTGTAGATATAATCAGGAGTCCTGCCTTTACCGACATGGGATATGAGGCTGACTTCCATCAATTTGGTGCCCTTTACCTTCTGGACGAATTCCTTGTCGGCTTTCTGCTCAGGAGTGATTTCATATCTGTTAGGGGCGCCTGACCACATGGAAACGATATCCATGCTGTCCGGCATTGACGAGAGATAACCTCTTCTCTGGGTTCCGGTAGGGTTCCAGTCGGAGAACCATCCGAACGCTACCGGACGGGCGTGATTCTCACCGGTTTTCTTGTAGTTGCGGAGGTTTTCGTAGTAAGCCTCGCTCTCCGCATTGTTCATCGTATTGTATCCGCCGATGTGGTCAACTTCCATTTTCTCCACATCTGTACAGGACACTGCAAGCATTCCTGCTGCAGGGATGATGAATAACAGTTTCTTTATGATGTTCATAATTATTCAATGATTAATTGTTATTTCTTGCAGTCCCACCAGAGACGGGTTGTAGGCGAGTCGTTGCCTCCGAGTTTGGAGAGAGCGTCCTGATAGTTCGCTTTGTCCTGCTCTGACTGGTAGAAGCTTTCAGGATACATCATTCTGCGGATTCTGTCTTCTTTGGTGACACCGTATCCTGTTCCTCTGTTGTCTCTGACCTGGTTGAGAACCGGATATCCTGTTCTTCTCCATTCTGTCCAAGCTTCCTGTCCGTTAGGGTACAGCGCAATCCATTTCTGGATCATGATTTTCTCGAGTTTCTGTTCGGTAGTACCGCTGAACTGTGTGGTTGCTTCAGTAGGCGCCGGTGCAGTGTAGCTGAAAATGCTGACAGCCTCCGGTTTGAATGAAGTAGTGAGATATGCATCTGCTGCTGCAGCAGAAAGACCGTTCTCTTCGAATGACATTTCCACACCTTTCTTGTAGAGATCGGCAGCATCACCGAATTCAGGCCATACGAGAGCAGCCTCTGCTTTCAGGAAGAGAACCTCTGATGTACGCATCCAGTATGTAGGAGTGTCTGAGGTCATGTTAGGGAGGGCAGCTTTTGCGTATGTTCCTTTCGGGTAGGCTGTACCTGAAGGAATCGGAGCATATTTCTCACCGTCAAAGCCGGTCAATGCAGATGGATATGTCGGGCTAGGCTTCATGTACTTGCCAAGACGAGGGTCGTGGTATCCGTTCAGGTAAGCATATACGGAAGTAGCTACGCGGCACTCTTCATAGCTCTCGGCAAGGTACTGGATGTTGTTCACGAAAACGTATCCTGCGCCTTTGCTCATCTGTGCAGCATCATTGGCAGCAGTCATGAGTCCTATGTGCTGGCTCAATGCTTCTCCTACCCACTGCTTCGACATTGCCTCGTCAACATATCTGATGCGCATTGCGAGTCGGAGCATGAGGGAGTTGGCGTATTTTACCCACTGTCTTGCAGAGCCTGCGTAAACGGCATCATAATCGGCAACGATCGTAGAGTTCGTCTCTGCATACGGAGTGAGGACTTCGATGGCTGCCTTCAGGTCCTTGAACATAGCGGTGTAGACATCCTTTTCCGAATCGAAAGGAATTACGAGCGCCATCTCTCCTGCATGAGTGTAAGGGATAGGTCCGAATGACTCAAGGGTCTTGTGCCAGCATGAAATCTTGAGAATTTCCGCCAATGCGAATACTTCAGGGGCATTGAGCTTCTCGGAAGTAGCCTTTATCTTTTTCCATGAAGGAAGGACATTGGTATAAGAGTCTTTGTATGTGGCACTTAACCAACCGTTGTTGAGATAATATGTCGTATTGTTGTTTCCGCCGCCCCAGTTGTTGTCCTGGCCGAAATAGCCGCTCCAGCAGTCTGCGGAAAGATGGTATGCGATCTGATACTCGTTGATCATATCGGTACGGTCGGCCTGTGTTCCTACAGGAAGCACATATCTTTCCATAGTGGTAATGTAACTTCCGAGAGAAAGTCCGTCCATCTTTCCCATTTCATCGGTCATCTCGTAAGGGTTCGTGTTGATTTCCTCGTAGTTGCATGATGCAGCGAGAGAAAGCACGGAGATGCCGGCAAGGAATTTTATTATAATGTTCTTTTTCATTGATATCAGAATTTAAACTTGAGACTGAATGCATAGCTTCTCACGCTTGGCTGCATGAAATAGTCATTGCCCTGTCCGTATGTGGCGGTCGAAGGAGTGAGCTCCGGATCGAACGGTGCCTTGCAGTAGATTACCCAAGGGTTGTTTGCCATGACGGAGAGCGTGAGGTCCTTCAATACGTTCTTGAACCACTTGTTAGGGAATGTGTATGCCAATGTGAGTTCCTGGAGACGGATGTTTGTGGCGCTGTAGAGGTAGTAGCCGGAGGTCTGGTAATCACCGGTACCTATCTTCTTGTAGTAAGTCTCTGCGTCTACCAAGCCCTGTCCAGGGAGCATTGCGCCGCCTGCCAGACGAGCCTCGCCGGAAGCCTTGGAAACTCCGAATCTGTCGAGGATGGCCTCAGTGGATGAAGTTACCACGCCACCGAAACGGCCATTGAGAAGGAAGCTGAATGTCAGACCCTTCCAAGAGAAGGAGTTGTTCCATCCGAGCGTGAAGTCAGGAGTGGTATGACCGAGGTATACCGGCTCACCTTTCTCCAAAGTATAAGTGCCGTCAGATTTGATTTCCACAAATCCCTGGCTGTCCTTCTTGAGGAAAGTATTGGCGTAGATATCATTGATGCTGCCGCCTTCCTTGAGGATTACGCGACCGTTCTCTTTCAGAACTTCAGGGATGTTGATCGGCTCAAGGCTGACGTCAGTCTTGTAGTCGTGAACCATCTTCTTGATTTCGTTCTTGTTGCGTGAGAATGTCAGGTTCGAGGAAATACGGAAATCCTTGAATTCATTGAAATAACCGAGGGAAGCTTCCCATCCGCGGTTTTCTACGTCACCGGCCTGCAGGTAGATCTGCTTGTACCCGGAGTACTCAGGGAGATTACCGAGGAAGGTCTGGTTGTAGGTGTTTGAGTGATAGTATGTTACCTGTGCGCGGAGATTGTTCCAGAGACGGAGTTCGGCACCTGCCTCATAAGAACGTGTGCGCTCTGCCTTGAAGTCTGTGAACGGATAGATACCTGTTTCCTGTGCGATACCGCCCTTGATAGGTGTGGTGATGGTGCCAGGGGTAAGACCTGAACGTGAAATAGGAGCACCTACTTCAGTATAAGATCCGCGGACCTTCAAGTAAGAGAACCACTTAGGCATGTTCACCATTTCCGAGATAACTGCGGAAAGACCTACTGAAGGGTAGAAGAATGACGGGTTGGCGGTGTTTACCAGACGGGAGTTCCAGTCATTTCTGCCGGAGAGCGTGAAGTAAAGCATGCTTCTCCATCCGAGTTCGAGGTTGCCGAAAATGGCATTGTTACGTACGCGGCTGTAGCCACCGTCCTCGATAGGGGATGCCTTCGGGTTGTCAATGTTGCCGAACGCGAAGAGGTTAGGGACGAGCTTGAGCGGTCCTCTGTAGCCCTTGGTAGCTGACCAATAGTTGGAGTAGCTGTAACCGAGGTTGGCTGTCAGGTGGAATTGTCCGAAACCTTTGTCGATGTTGAGCATTGCGTCAGCATATTCCTGACGGTCCTTGAAGCTTGCCCACTCGTAAAGACCTTTGTTCGAGCCTTCCGTGAAGACGACATTGGTAGAAGCGTAGGCTTTTCTTTCTGTCTCGATTGCTGAGTCGTCGAAACGGTAACGGGCAGAAATGTTGAGCCAGTCGAGAATCTTGTATGTAGCTCCGACGTTGAACATATAACGGTTCTTCGTGCTTGGAGACATGTCGCGGTATGCTGTCCAGTAAGGGTTGTCAGGTCCGAAGTCATCGTCCTTGATAGGCCAGTACTGCTCGTAGAGGTTACGGCTGGTGTTGTATCTTTCGAAAGATTTTACAGCATTCCAGTTTTCTCCCCTCGGGAACAGGTAAGCTGCCATCACAGGGTTCTGATAACGTCCCTGTGAAACCATGTTCTGGTCTGTCTGGTGAACGTAGGATGCTCCGAGATCGAGGGTCAGCTTGTCGTTCAGGAAAGTAGCTGTATTGCGGAATGTGAGGTTCAACCTGTTGTACTTGTTGTTAGGTACGATACCTTTCGCATTGGTAGAAGAAATGGATGCGTAGGTCTGGTTGTGCTTCGTTCCTGTCGTGAGCGTCAGCGCATTGATAAGATTTAGACCTGTCAGGAAGAAGTCTTTCTTAGGGTCGTAATCCACAGGGACCTGGAGCTGGTTTCCCCAGCTTTCGTATGCGTCTTCCTTGTTTCCGTAGATATTCTGGAACTCAGGAGTCATGTAAGCCTTGCTGAATTCAGAAGTGGAAGAGAAGGAAATGTTGAGCTTGCCTTCCTGGCCTTTCTTGGTAGTGATGAGGATGACGCCGTTCGCTGCGGATGAACCGTAAAGCGCTGCTGCTGAAGGACCTGAAAGAACGGAGATGCTCTCGATGTCCTCAGGGTTGAAGTCTGCGATACCTTCAGTCGTAGCCTTGGTGCCGCCGATTACTTCGTTTCCTGTTCCGAGGGTGGTGTTCACGAGTGGAATACCGTCTATCACGTAGAGGACGTTGTTGTCACCTTCGATTGATTTGGCACCACGCATCACGACTCTGGTCGCTCCGCCGACACCGCTTGAACTGCGGTTGATGGTCACACCGGCGACCTTACCGTTCAATGAATTGACGAAGTTCGCGTCTTTCACGCGGAGAAGTTCGTCAGCTTTTACTTCCTGAACGTTGTAGCTCAATGCCTTTTCTGCTCTTCTGATACCGAGTGCGGTGACTACGGTGCCTTCGAGAAGTTCGTTTGAAGTCTTGAGAACTACATCTACCTTGGCTTCGCCATTCCATGTAATCTCAGTATCTTCATATCCGAGGAGTGTGAAAATGAGGACGTTACCTTTTTTTACTCCTGAAATGGAGTATGTTCCGTCAACTTCGGTAATTACGCCGCCTTTGCCGTCTTTGATCATTACGGCTGCGCCGGCTACCGGACCTTGGCTATCTGTGACGGTTCCTGATACGGTTCCGCCCCCCCCCATGACCGGGGAATTTTCCTGTGCATAGGCATCAGGAGAGAACACATTCAGCCCCGCAAAAGCAATGAGTGCTGTGCAGAATTTTAGAAATGTGTGCTTCATCTTTTTTAGCATAAACAATAGTGATTGATTAATAGTTTTATCTGCCAAATGGTTTGTTCTTATTAGCAGACGGCGCAAATATAGTTTGTTTTTGTGACTTATGCAAATATCGTTCGGAAGTTTGACACTTTAAAATCCAAAAAAAGTTAAAAATATTTGATAGAGTTCGTCCAGAACTCTTTTTTTTGTCAAATTTATTTTCTATCTTTGTAATGCCTTTGTGATGCTTATTAGGTTTTACGGATATGATTCTAAAGACTCTGTCAATGGGCAAGCAGCCCGTCTACTATGTTCAGAAGAGTTACCGCAACGAAGACGGTAAGCCTTCCACCAAATATGTAGAGCGCCTCGGCACTCTTGAGGACCTGGAGAAGCGCTTCGGGGAAGAAGATCCCATCGGAGAAGCCAAAAAGTACGTTGCCGAGCTCACCGCCCAGGAAAAAGAGAACAGGAAGAAGATAATACTGGAGTGCAATCCCGCCGCACTCATTGACAAGAATGCCCAGCGATGTTACAATGGCGGATATCTCTTTCTCCAGAAAGTGTATCACGAACTGGGTCTGGACAAGATGTGCAGAAAGATAGAGAAGCGCCACAGGAACAAGTATGACCTGGACGAGATACTTCAGATGCTGCTCTTCACAAGGATACTTTATCCCGGCTCCAAGCTGTCGTCGCTTGAGGATGCAAAGCGTTTTATAGAGCAACCGAAAGTCGACATCCATCAAGTATACAGGGCGTTGTCCATCCTCGCGGAGGAAAGTGACGACATCCAGGCGGACGTATACAGGCGCAGCCTAAAACTTGGCGAGCGGCGCGACAAAGTCATCTATTACGACTGCACCAACTATTACTTCGAATCGGAAGAGGAAAACGGACTCCGCCAATACGGTCACTCAAAAGAGAACAGGCCGAACCCTATAGTCCAGATGGGGCTGTTTACCGACATGGACGGCATTCCGCTTGCGTTCTGTGTCAATCCCGGGAACACGGCCGAGACCACCACACTCAAGCCTTTGGAGGAGAAGCTCAAGGAGAGATTCGGGCTGTCAAAAGTAGTCGTCTGCACTGACGGAGGCCTGTCGTCGTACGACAACAGGAAGCACGACAGTGTCGGAGAACGCTCTTTCATTACCGTCCAGTCGCTCAAGAAACTTGAAGGCCACCTGCAGGACTGGGCCACACAGACTACAGGATGGAAACTGGTTGACTTCAGCACCAAGAATGGTCCAATGCTGTCAAAGGAGGAATACGACCTGGCCAAGTTGAATCCTGACGAATATGCGGACAGGCTATTCTGTCGGGAACGCTGGATAAAGACAAAACTCAGCAAGACGGGCGAAGAACTGGAGCAGAGACTGATCGTGACCTTCTCGTTCAAGTACCGCGACTATCTGCAGCATATACGAGGAAAACAGATAGCGAGAGCCGAACAGAGCATAAAAAATGGCACCGCCGGCAAACTCGGCAAGGGCCAGAATGACCCCAAGCGCTTCATCAAGTGCGAGAAGAGCACCGTTGACGGCGAGGTCGCCCAGTACAGCAGCTACTCACTCAATCAGGAGATGATAGATCAGGAATCCCGTTTCGATGGCTTCTACGGCATCTGCACCGACCTTTGGGACGACGCTCCGGAAATCATTAAAGTGAATGGCGGGCGCTGGATAATCGAGGACTGCTTCAGACTTACCAAAACCGAATTCGAAGCCCGTCCCGTCTTCCTCCAACGCGACGACCGCATTACCGCACACTTCCTCACCTGCTTCCTTGCGCTCATCATATACAAGTACCTTGCGAAGAAGGTCAACCGTGCCGGAGAGAAGTTCAGCCCCGACCAGATAGTCGGAACCCTACAGGACATGAACTTTCTTAAAGTAACGGTAGAAGGATACATCCCGACCTACACAAGGACCGACCTCACTAATCACCTGCATGGTTCAGCCGGCTTTAGAACCGACACCCAGATAGTCACAAAGAAGGCCATGAAGAGCATCATAGCCTCCATCAAGACTTCAAAGGATGAAAAGGACAATGACGAGGTGTAGCCCGACAGGCGGTCAGCCACGGCGGACGTGGCCAGCCCACGGCCTCGGAAAGTGGGAGGTGCCTGCCGGATACAAGTTCTCGCGATAGCGAGGACGCAGGAGACGGTAGGAGGGCCGAACGAAGCAGCGCGGAGTGAGTTCCGCCGTGACTGACTGCCGGCCGGCGTGAAATCACCATCAATGCATTACATCCTTGCACAATTGCAAAAACCCCAGAATCGCCATTACAGCGCTCTGGGGCCTTGATATCTTAAAATCAAAGTGTCAAAGACAAGAATTTAAGCAAAATTATTAACAATACAAATATTCTTTCACTTTATTCCCCCGAGTTTCGTTTCAATATGCTGATATTCAGATGGTTTCATAGGAAGAGTGAGGGCGTGGCGATATGAGGCGGCGGCTTGGGCGGCACGGCCGGACGACAAGTAGCAGTCACCTGCCACGTTATACGCATTGAAATATAGAGAATCCAGCGAAACGAAATGACGGAGCGAATCCTCCGGGACATGGCGGCCCGAACGGGCAGCCTTCTGCATTACAGGAAGCAATCTCTTGAATTCCAAAACATTGGAAAAATCAGATGAATACACGAAGGCATCTTCCGGAATGGCCTCGGAACATATTTCCATAGGGACTACCACCGAATCAACCGGAGCAGATTCGGAAGCGAAAACATCATCCAAATCATAGCAGACGAAACGCCCGCATTGCCATGGCGAAGTCGAAACCCAGATTTTTCTTTCGGCAGGACGGAAAATCACCGAATGCATGGCCAGAAGCTGATTGATTGCCAGCTCATTACAATACCCCAACGGCTCTTCTCCCAAGCCCTTCATGTCACGCAATATGGCAGCCGCATTGACAGGATTGACCTTGCCCGTCGAATCCAGCAGTTCCTCGACGCGACGGAAGCGCTGCATGCTGTCCGAAGTACGAATATTCTCCACATTGACAGGATTGTCGCGGAACAACTCTGACTGATAATGGTTCGTGCAAACTATGTGAGCCACAGACGGGTCCCGGCCCGCCGGATCATACATTGACATTGCCGAAGGCGTCTTCTCGATAATCGCGGCCCGTCCGTCATTGATGGAACCCACCAAGATGGACTCGGAGACGAAAGTATTGTAATCCCCTGCTATTTTCCAAGCCTCCTCCAGATTCGACGCATATTGCAATATCTTCTTGGTCAGCAATGAGATAGGCGTAGCAGACATTGACGGCGTCTCCAATTTGGCAGCATTGATGGTAACCGTCAGGCCCGCCGTATTCATGCCGGAAAGCACACCCAGCATACCCGGCCACGTGACAGACACGAAGGCATGGCCCGTATCAGGTTTCTCGAAGAGTACCAGCTTGTTACGGGCGAATTCCTCCCCCATGTAGAAATCGAAATTTCTAGCAATGATTAATGACGAATCTGCGGACTCCCTGCCCCATGCGGCGAAAGAAGTACAGCCGACCAACATATAGTCCTGCATCACATGCCCGATATCATGTGCAGAATGATACTGCATCTGCCTCTCGTAAGGATTCCCGAAATCATCCAGTTCATGCGTGCACGACGTCGACATCGCCTTGATTTCCTGCCGGTATTCCAGCGGCACGCTCCGTCCCAGACGTCTATTGAATATCGTTATGAAATAATGAAGAAAATCACGGTAGCGCCGACTCGGCACCATCTCGAAAAGCTTGTCCGCAAACGCCTTTTCCTGCATGTAAAGCAGGTCCTCGGCCAATTTGCCGATAGCCTCGCCACGCTCGAACGCAGATCCGGCCACGCTCATCACCCAAAGACCGTCAGCATTGAGTCTCAATGAGTTGTCACCATATACCCGCAAACTGTCCGACAGCTTGACAGCACATTTTTCAGATGGCACGAAATCCGGCTCATTCAAATCCGCCGTCGCATGGAGCCACACGCAGACCGCCAAAAGTCCCAACGCAACCGCCAGAATGCCGGCGACCGCCCAACCCAGGACTTTCAAGACAATTTTCAATACCCGTGACATCATTTTTTCCTCAATATATAGAAAGTATTGGATGTTACATCATCATTGGCACGAACCGTCATTTCGAGCCCGGCGGAAGAAGCTACGGCCGCCATTCCCGAACGGGAGATGAAATGCAGCTCGCCCGCCGTCCTGTTAAACGCCATAATCTTGGTGGAGAAGACTTCGCTCAAAGCCGTAACCTTCTGGCCCTCAGCATTCTCCGAATCAGAATCACGCACCAGTACAATGCCGCCCGGTTTCAGCTTTTCAGCACATCTGCGTATCAATGACGCCTGCACATCTTCATCCATATAGTGCAGCATGTCGCTCAACACGAAAGCATCGCTCTCCTGAAGGTCACAAGATGAAGCATCGCCGCACCGGAACGTCAGGTTCGGAAGAGTCTTAAGCAGCCAGCTGTTCTGAGCTATCGCAATCTTTTCCGCATCATAATCTATTCCAATGATTTGACGCTCAGGACAATACATTGACAACATAAAATCTGCCTGCCCCATTCCGCAACCAAGATCCGTAATCACACCTTCACGCGGCAGGACCTCATGGAAGAATGAATAATCCCGCTCCATCCGGGTCTTCACCTTCACATACCATTCAGTGACCGGACCTTTATATATATAGGAAGAGACAAGAGCCTTGCGGAAATAAGGATTGACCGGGCTGTCATATTCACGGCACAATGCAGCGTATTCCGTTTTCACAATCGATGTCACACGTGAAGCAAGTTCATGATATTCAATACCCTCCGAAATCACAGGAGACATCACATGAGTCACCGAGAGGCCCTCGAACATATTGAATCCGTGATTCTTGGGAGCAATGCGCCAGTTGCCGTAGAAGACCACCGGAATGACCGGAACTCCTGAATTGGAGGCAAGATAGAATGCCCCCTTATGGAATCTCCTGATACGTCCGTCCAGCGAACGTGTCCCCTCCGGGAATATTGCCAGGCTCCATCCTTCCTCTACATCTTTCTTCAGACGTTCAAGTGACTTCTCATAGCCTTCCGACCTGCCATAATAACCTAGGAATCTGGAGATTACTCCGAAAAGTGGAGATTTCAGGACCCAGTCAGCCACCATGAATTTCACTTTAGGGAAAGTCGCCAGAATCATTATGATGTCAAGTGATGACTGATGGTTGGCGACAATGACGCCGGCCTCTCCCCGCCAATCACGGATAGGAGTTCCGTCGGGGCCAATCCGTTTAGGATGGATAAATGCAGCGTAGCCTATCAACCACCGGCAAGCTCTGTGAAGCATCCACGCGACAGCTGCCTGCCGTGTAGACTTCCGTATAGGCAACAGCATGGTAATGAAGCCGACAAGCAATATAAGAGCACTCCCCAAGACCGGCGGAACATAGAAAACGATATCTCTCAGAATTGACCAAAGTGTAAACGGCGGACGGCCTTCCGAGGTCGGCTTAGTAACGAAAGCATTGAAAATCACCGGCTCGGCGGTATAGGCGACGAGAACGACGGCGAACATTCCGAGAATGGTGATGACCGCGATGGAATGCAGGGCAGGATGACGCGCGAAAACGAGGGCGCCGATGCCCACGATCATTGTAAATGCCGAGAAGAAAATCGCTGTCTTATGCGGGTCCAGCAGCTTCTTGCCGGTCTTGTATTTATACAGCAGGCCTTCCATGATGAAGATGCTGAAGTCATCGCCCATACCGAAAATAAAGGTAGAAAGGATAATGTTCACGATATTAAACTGTACCCCGAGCATCCCCATTATTCCGGTGATTATCAGCCAGCTGATCGCCATCGGAAGGAAGCTGAGCAATGCCAGTTCGAGTCTGCCGTATGAAAGCCACAGGACGAAGAAAATCAGGAATGAAGAAATGAAGAGAATGAGATAGAAGTCATTGTTAATTCCTTCCGCAGCCTTGCCCGCGAAATAGCCCTGGTCGAAAATCACGACATTGTGGTCATCGGCAAATTTCGCATAAACCTCATCAATTTCATCCTTTTCCATCTTGACCTGGGTAATGAACATCTTAAGTTCGTCAGAAGCGCCCACCCAGCTCGTAAAAGCCTCAGGAACAGCATTGTCCGCAAAATAGTCCAGAGGTTCATATTTTCTCCCCAGTCTTTCCAATGCAGCATCGAAAGCATCTTCCTTGAAGCCATATGCCGTTGCCGCCCGATGTACCTCGGCAGTCAGGCCAGCAATGCGTTCAGGCGTCCACCATGCATTCCATTTCTCAATCCTGGCCTGCTGTTCTTCCGGCCCGCAGATAAACGGACCGCCGTCAGCATATCCGAGTACAAGTCCCTCATCTTTAAGGGAATCCAGCCGGGACAATGTCTTTCCGTATGCCTTGTACGCGTCCTCTGCCGACTTTCCGACACTCACGAACATCACCGTCTTGGTGGTGTCAGCCGTCTCTGCAGTCAGAATCCGCTCGGCTTCTTTAAGTTTCGGCTCCCAATATGTCAGCCCCATCATGTCGCTTTCGAATCCCACCTTCGTTGACATATAAACGCATACCATTGTGAGAATCAGCAGCGACATCTTCAGCCATTTGTTCTTGTCGAAAGGATAGGAACTGACTTTTTCAATGCAGCGGAGCACCTTGCCTTCACGCAGATCTGCCTGACCTATAAGGAATTGCGGAAGGAATACCAGACAGAAAATCATTGTCCCGACCAATGTCAGCGCAGCGAAGAGACCGAAATCCTGCAGCAGTCTGGATGAAGTGAAGAGCAATCCCGCGAAGGCGCCGACCGTGGTCACGCTGCCGATTACAAGCGGATTGCACAGTTCCTCAAGCAGTTGCGGGACCGTATGGACATAATTCTGGTGTGCAAGCAGGTGGATGGAATAGCTCAGTGCAATACCCATAATCGCAGCTCCTGCACCGACCGCGATTCCGGAGATGCTTCCGCGGATAAGCCAGGCAAATGCCAATGCGAACACCGCTCCATACAGTACCGGACAGAGTATCAGAAAGATAGACCGTCTACGCTTGAAAACCGCAAGGATAAACAATATGATTATGACCAGCGCGACAATGGATGTGGAGTATGTGTCACGCTTTATTTGCCTTGCATTGTAGACGCTCATCGCCGGCCCGCCGAAATAGTGGACATCAATGGTAGGAAAATCTCTCGTCAATGTATCCAAAGCATTGTCAATCACGCTGATAAGCCTGTCGTTGCGTCCTGTTTCGCCGGAAGCGAATGCCGGTTCTATAAACGCCAGCATTGTCCTGCCTCCCGGAGTGAAGACATGGCCGCCACGGATGACGTAATCGGTAGCCGGATTGAGCTGCGCGGTCCTTGCCAGCACGCTTCCGCCCATTACCAGCGGGTCCGACATGATGTAGTCCTTCATTGCGAAGCCGGCCGGAGAAATCAGGTTCACATAGTCGGTCATTATCGCGGAATCCACGGCAGACGGCGATTCCAGTTCTGCAAGCCTCTGATAATCTGCGTCTTCCATAAAGACCGGCAGATGATCCATGATAAATCCGATCATTTCCGAGGCATCCGCCTGACCTATCTGCCCGATGTATTTGTCAATGCTTCCGTCCTTGTATTCCAGAAGTTCGCCCAAACGGTCGGACGCCTGGTACATGCTGTCAAGGGCCGATTCGGAAGATGATGAATCGGCGGCATTGAACATCACAATTATCTTGTCGCTGACTTTCAGGTGCGAGAACACGTCCGCCATGTTGGCAGTATTCTTCGACGACGGGAAAAAGGATGTTATATTTTCTTCAATATCAATCCGCGAGGCCATCAGGACCAGTATGACAATGCTGGAGAACAGCGTTCCCCAGAAAGCAGCCCTGTGACTGCGGAACCAAAGATATAGACGTATGAAGATTCTATGCATTACTATCTGTTTTTGGATGGCGGAACATCTTCAGCAACAGCAGCGAAACTGCCCAACACAATGCCGCCAGAGCGATGCCGAAGACAAGGCTCCCCACAAGGTATTGCAGCAGGATACCGCCTATGGATGAGACACTTATCTGATTCAGCGAGATGATTACGGGCTGCCCGAGTATCTTGCATCCGGTCCAATACCCCCCGAAAATTATGAACGGTATCAATGGCGGAAGACTGATGTTCGCCGCCACCAGCGTGATGACCTTGTTCAGTTTCAGCAGATGGGCCAATGCGAATGCACATACCATCTGATAGCCCCAAACAGGCATGACACCCATCAAAACACCCAAAAAGATTGCTGCCGCAATGCGGGCATTGCTCTCCGGCGAATGAAGTATGTTCCTGTCAATGAACGACTTGATGTTCGTCCATGTGAGTTTCTTGCAGAAGTTCACCGGCCAGCGCCACAGAAGGCAATATAGGACGAGCATCGTGTTCAATATGCTGATTCTGGTGAAATCCCTCAACGGCCGGAAATGCGAAACCCGTTCTCCTTCAGGCGGATAATAGACTCTTACAGGTATGTTTTTTACAGGGATTCCTTTCCATGCAGAGAAAACTATCATTTCAAGTTCGAATTCGTAGCCCCCTGTAAGGAAATGCGATGAGAACGGTATGGTTTCCAGCGGATAAGCCCTGTAGCCCGACTGCGTATCTTCCAGACGGATACCGGTTTCCAGACGGAACCAGAAATTCGAGAAGCGGTTTGCAAACGTATTCTTTCCAGGCATTCCTTCCGCCCGGAGATTGCGCGCTCCTACCAGAAGCGTACCATATTCATTTTCAATGGCTTCCGCAAAAATCGGCAGATCCGATGGATAATGCTGCCCGTCAGAATCGATGGTTATGGCATATTTGTAACCGAGTCGTACGGCGTATGCCATACCGCATTGAAGAGCGACTCCCTTTCCCTGATTCCGTTCTTGCGACAGCGACCTGATTCGTTCACCGAAAGTGCTGATAATCTGCACAGTAGCATCCGTGCTGCCATCATTGACGACAATCACGTCCGCACAATATTCGAGGACTTCGCTGATCACATCCCGCAGTGTAACGGCATTGTTGTAAGTAGGCATGACGACGCAGCAGCGCAGGTTGCGGAGACGCTCCTTGCACCCGAAAGCAGTCATCTTGTCTGTCGGTCCTCCGGTCATAGATTCATTGTTTTACGGAGTTTCATAGCGAGGAATGAGGCGAACGCCTTCCCGGACAGAGGTTCGGCTACCGAATTCATTGTATATGAATCCTTTGTCAATGTCATATCGAAGAGTGTCATACCGAAATATGTGGCACCTACCACCCTCACGGTTCCCGGAGAGACGGTGCGCGCGACCATAATTCCTGACAATTCCTTGCGTCCCAGCTTCAATGAAAAGTCGTAACGGCGTTCGTCTTGAGCACGCGAGCTTTCCGTCAATGATATTCCGTCATCGCCGCCATCCGGCTGTCCCATTTCGGAAACCAGCAGGCGCGGCATGCAGGAAGTCATTGACAATGAGATACTAACGCACGTCAAAAACAGAAGCAGGTATCGTCTCATTGAATTTCTTGTCTGTAAAAACATATCCGGTATAGTCCGTGCCGTTCTCATACATCACGAGACGGTTCACAGACAAATCTTTCTTGTCCAGATAAATCTCCATCCGTGCAATGTAATTTCTGACGGACTGACTCTGAGGTGTTATCGTAATCCTGTAATCAGCTGCCGATTCCTGGACCAATGTCTTGAATCCGGCGCCCATGGCATTCAAATTCCCTGTCATGCAAGAAGTTATGAGTGCACTCATCTGGTCCATCATAGGGTTTCCCTTGGCACTGAGCACCGTGGCCCTCCCATTGGTGACGGTCTTTATCTTGTCGCCGGCAATGGTGATGCGATATTTCGCCGGAGTCTTGTAATCCAGACAAATCTTGTCTTCTTTCTCCCAATAGAATTTCCCCTCGGACTTGACCGTGGAGCTGAACACGCTCAGAAATTTTTCCTGCACGAATGACGCCTGTATGGATGTGACGGCCGATGTCTTCACCATCAGCTCCCTACGGAACGCCTGTTCATCCTTCACAGCACCATAATCTCCTGCACGTAAAGGAATTACGCACATCACGCTCACGATAGCGGCAAGTATGACACTTCTCTTCATTTCGTCGTAATCAGGTCTGTCAGAAGGTCAGGGACAATGCTTTGGCCAATGAAGATGTTTCCTCGATCTTGGCCTCAACCTTTTCCGGAGACAGGTAATCGAGATTCTTGGCAGCGACTGTCGTCACTTCGCCAAGTCCCCACAACGATGACAATGCCATAAGATAAGGACTGCCCTGTTCCCTCTGGCTTCCGGTCTCGATATCCATGCCTCGCGTAGTTATATACATGACTTTCTTGCACTTGCAGAGTCCTACGCAGGTCTGTCCGTTGTCCTCGAAAGTGACTCCGTAAAGCGACATGTTCTCGAAAAACGCCTTCAATGCTGCCGGAAAGCTCATGTCCCAGAAAGGAGCGGCGACCACCAGCCTGTCGGCAGCGGCAATGGTCTTCGCCAATTTCAATGTCGGTTCAGGTACAATGCCCGATGTCCTCTCCGCCAATCCTTCGGGCGTCAACGGCAACAGCCCCGCAGCGTTAACATCAATGATTTCAATATCATAGCGCGTCGAAAGTACCTCTTTCGCAGCGTTGAGAATTCTTCTAGTCCTGGACTCCGCTCTCATGCAGGAGTCGATAATTACCAATTTTTCCATTCCACAAAGTTAAGAATTTTTCCGTGTTTCCGTCTTGACAGATTCATTATTGTTTGTTTTCTTTGTGTAACTAAATTATAAAGGTCTATGCAGAATTTTGATTATATGACGCCTACCCGTCTTATTTTCGGTAGGGATGCGATTGCGAAGTTGCCGGAGGTGATGACTCAGTTCGGAAAGAAGATTCTTCTCACATATGGTGGAGGAAGTATCAAGAAAATCGGTCTGTACCAGAAGGTGCTGGAGATGCTGAAGGGTTATGACATCGTGGAACTCCCTGGCATCCAGCCTAATCCGAAGTACGACCCGAGCGTTCTCGACGGAGTCAGGCTCTGCAAGGAACATAATGTGGACGTAATCTTGTCCGTAGGCGGTGGCAGCGTACTTGATTGTTCCAAGGCCATTGCCGCAGGCGCAAAGTACGACGGTGATCCATGGGATCTGATTTCCTATAAGGTAAAAGCCAAGGCGGCATTGCCTATCGTAGATATCCTCACTCTAGCCGCTACAGGCTCCGAATATGATTGCGGAGGCGTAATTTCCCGTACCGAGACCAATGACAAGATAGGTTATATCGACCCGTTGCTGTTTCCGGTGGTTTCCATTCTGGACCCGGTCTATACATTTACAGTATCGAAGAAACAGACCGCTGCCGGTATTGCCGATGCGATGAACCACACCATTGAACAGTACTTCGTGGAAGATTCGACGCTGCTCAATGACGGCTTTTGCGAGTCAATGCTGCGCAGCCTGATGACAAACGGACGCAAGTGTCTCGAAAATCCTGAGGACTATACCGCAAGAGCTGAAATGATGCTTGCCTGCACCTACGGATGCAATGGAATCCTGGCGCTCGGCAACAGCTACTCCGGCTGGCCGTGTCATGGCATCGAACATGCCCTCAGCGCCTATTACGACATAACCCACGGCGAGGGACTTGCCATCATCACCCCGCGCTGGATGCGCCATATCCTCAGTGAAAGGACCATGGACCGTTTCGTCAAATACGGCATCAATGTCTTCGGCATCGACCCGACTCTTCCGAAGCAGGAGATCGCCGGGAAGGCCATCGACGCCACATACGAATTCTTCGAGAGCATCAACATCCCGATGCACCTCCGCGATGTCGGCATCGACGAAAGCCGAATCGACGAAATGGCTCACCACATCGCCGTCAACGAGGGCCTCGACAAAGCCTATGTCCCTCTAACCGAACAGGACATCAAGGAAATTCTCCTTGAAAGTCTGTAGGGTAAACTGAACAAGTTGGCAGGAGGGAATAGCTTACATAATTCGGATTATTTACTGATTATCAGGTCATTAGAAACATTACACTCAACAAGATGCCATGCCAAGTCCCATATTTTTTCATGAGACTTGGCACGGGTTTGTTTACGCATTTCACTAGCACACAGGCATTTAGCAAAATAACAGGCTGCCAACTTGTTCAAAAAACAGGCGCAGCACCCACATCCTGGAGTTCCTCCGCGTCATCCTGCCTGGGACACATAATGTTTTCCATTGACAAAACCACCATAGATAAGTGTCCCCTCCGTATAACCTGCCGATTGACAGACCTTTAATATGTCATTCTTCCGCTCACACATATTCAGTAGTTTTCAAACTCCTCCTTGGTCATCACATCCTTATTCATGTAGGCACGGATCATACTGTTGGAGTTCTGCTGCTTAGGGTTGTGCTCAAAAGGTTCTCTTCCCTTTGCCTTGCTCACCACTCTTCTACGGTTCTTTCCATCACCGAGAAATCCCCATGCGATTTCATCAGTGTCGTCCAAAAGATAGACCATTTCATCGGAGCGGAGCAACTCCGCCAGTTCCTTGTTAGTTACAGTTCTCATAGCCAGCTTTTATAATCATTTCCAACGCCTTTGTATGTTTTGTGTTTATGCGGTCAAGGTCTTTAAACTTGGCCGTGTCGTACTCCTCGGCAGAGATCGTGTCGAAGTGAAAACTGCCATCCTTGGAATCGTGGTAAACACCAACGTATTCCCCAACCTTAATGTTTGTTGGTTCCATAATAAATGATGTTTTAGTGGAAATGATAAAAAAGATGTTGAAAGGCTTTATAGACGTAGCTGGGCCGTACCCAACTTGTGCACACTATAAATTTAATGAAAGATGCCGAAGCAGTCGTTTGCCAAATTGGAGACTTTCAACCTTTCAACACCGCAAATATAGTTAGAATTACCGCCAAAGTTCGGCAGTTTATCGAAAAATCTCTATGAAATTTCAATTTCTGTTAAGTAAGCAGACTGATCTGCCTAACTTGTTCTTCCATAGAGTCTCCACCCTAATGGCCTCAATGTCGCTGACGTTCAACGGCAACGTCTGGAGTATCGACCAGACAAAATTGTCCTTGGCGTAATCCTGGTCTTCCGCAATAAGATTTGCAAGTTCCACGTCTCCGCCATGTCCAGTCCTTGCATAGTCTTCCCATCTTCCCCATATTCCGTCACGGTTGTAGGTGGAGCCGACATATAGCTTGCCTGTCTTGCGGTCTGAAATTACATAGATGCCGTTGACGACCGTAAGTTTTCGTTTCCACGCATCCAAGCTTTCATTAATGATATGGGACAGCTCCCCATAGGTCAAGTTGATTTCCTCGTAGTCCGGGCATACCCAGTCGAAGCCTTTTCTCTCAATTGCCACGATGCTCTTATCGTTTTTGTCTAGCCATTGATGAAATGTCCTTGCAGAGTCTCCCCAATCCACGATGACACGCTCGTTGAGTTCATCAAAGCCATCAAGTTCAACCATCTTGTAGCAAAATTTGTCAACACCTGTCAGATTCTCCCTCTCCGTGTCACGTCCAAGAATCTGATACACGCCCACCATCCTGGCCAGAGTACCGTCCTCACCTATGAAAGAAACGACATAGTCTACGTCCTTGAATATGTCCTTGTGCTGCTCGCTTTGGTATGCGATGAACTTTTTCCTGTCGTTCAGATACCAATCATAAGGGTTGCCGACAACGGTCTTGCCATTTATCGTTATGGCATCACGGCTGTCTTTGTGGCGCACATGTTTGATTCTCTTCGTGATGTCCAGACCTGCCAGGCCAAGAACCGTGCGGATAGTCATAATACTTTTGTTTGTCTTTTCTGCATCCATAATATTATGGGTTAATTGGTTAAATTTGCAACAAAAGAAAGGTTGCCCAGTCTGTCGTCCGTCAGGTATCGCCAAACACCAGTATATACGCACAGACTAGACAACCCATATATGGCTGTCCGCTGTGCCTCGTATATACATTCGATAGAATTGGCGATTTTAACGAACCAAGGCACGTGTTATTTCTTTGTCATCCACACAGTGGGACATCTGCGAATATACAGATTTTTTCACAGATTATCGCAGGTTGACGACTATTTTTGCAAACGTCAACTTACATATTCCGGAGCTGTTTCTGCCTCTTAAAACTGAACAAGTTGGCAGGAGGGAATATCTCACATAATTCGGATTACTTACTGATTATCAGACCGTTAGAAGTACAACACCTGACAAGATGCCCTGCCAAGTCCCATGTTTTTTCATGAAACTTGGCATGGGCTCATTTACGCATCTCACTGACACACAGGTATTTAGCAAAATAACGGGCTGCCAAGTTGTTCAAAAAAAACAGGCGTAGCAAAAGGTCCAGAGATAATATTTCACTTTTGAGACAGTCTTCTCATCCGTTCAATTATTTGTTTTCTTCCATGCCTTTGCCTTTTCAGAAAGACGATACATCTGTTTCGGATGATTAGGCTGTTCCGGATATTTTCGTTCAATGCTGCCGTCTGTCAGAGCAGGGGCAATATAACTATCTTGCATTGTTTTACGCCTGACAATTCCACATAGTTTCATCATCTCATGAACATCAACATAATCATCGTTCATAACTGCCACTAATTTTTCTACTTGGGCGGTACTTGGGCTATCAAACTCCTTGACATACTTGTATGCCTTGAGGAATTGGGCAACCTTAGGATTACGAGAGAAGTGAGTGTGGCGAATATTGTCCATCAATTCCTTCTATTCTGCGAGTCTTGTCAGAAACTCCAATAGCAAGCACACCACCATCGGCATTAGCCATAGCCACAATGGGTATCGCTAACGCTTTCGGGTCAATCTGTATGCTCTTGCAATCAAACGTCTGACATTCTTTGCGAGCCAGTATTTCTTCTATTGGTTTTTCTTCTTCCTAATCTCCTCGTCTTCCTTTGCAAATGGCATCTCCGGCAAGGCTTCAAGCAATTCATTCCTCAGAAAACTCGGATGTTGATTCAATCCTTTTGCGGATATCATCCAGAATTTCCCCTTTAAATGTAAAGAACTTTGGTCCCTGATATGCTCCGGAGGTATTGCGTTTCTCTATGGGCATGAAGGTGCCGACAAAAGGAGAAAGTTTGTAAATGCGACCCTCATATTCAATCTGATCGTCACTTGCAACGTTGACTTTATATCCTGTTGGGATGAAGACCAGTTCAGCGCCTACAGGAATGTTGACCATACTGAACTTAAAACGAGGGCGATGAGTCATAACCTGCTTTGAGTGTAAGGACGGAGTGTCCAACTTGGAAACTATCGGCTAATTGTTCTCGTACATCGTAATGACGGCATCATCCAGAATCATTGCCTCATCTTTGAAAATTTCAAGGGCGAGTTCAGGTTTTATATTGAAAAATTCGCGGTTTTGACGGATGCGGAGATCCGTCAGACGGTCAATGGCCTTGTGAATCTTTTTCTCCACGACGTCATATTTCAAGGTCTGGAGGGTGGCGTAGATTTCAAACGGAAGTGGCACGGCCGTATTATCCAACTCCTTTGAGCGGATATCGACAGGACGGGAGCTTTTGCCTATCTTGACCCAATCTTCTCTGAAACTGGGATTTGTGAGGATGTAAACGTATCCGGGTTCTTTATTTGCCATAGCGTGATGATTTCTATGATTTGTGAAGTTACCATTTTTCGCTGAAATAATCAACTTACATATTCCGGAGCTGTTTCTGCCTCTTAAAACTGAACAAGTTGGCAGGAGGGAATAGCTCACATAATTCGGATTATTCGCTGATTATCAGGTCATTAGAAGCACAACACCTGACAAGACACCATGCCAAGTCCCATGTTTTTTCATGAGACTTGGCATGGGCCCATTTGTGTAATTCATTAATACACAGGCATTTAGTTAGATAATAGGCTGCCAACTTGTTCAAAAAAACAGGCGTAGCAAAGGGTGCATGTTTAGCAAAGGGTCCAGGTCTAGCAAAGGGTCCAGGTTTAGCAAACGGTGCAGGCGCATCACCCACAACGCAATTCAGAGACCAGTAGCAGAACCTGACCTACCTCGGCAGCGGGCGGTCGAAGCGGTAGCCGGCGGCGGTGAGGCGGTCGAGGAGGGTGGAGAGGAGCGACGGGGCGGCGGTGAGGCGGTCGTGGAGGAGGATGACGGCGCCGGGATGGAGGCGGCGCATTATGCGGTCAGCCACGCGGGATTCCCAGTCTGGGCGGTCGCAATGCATTGTGTCAAAGCTCCTTATGCTCCAGCCGACAGTTTGGAGACCTAGGAGTTTCACGGAGCGGGCAATCGTGGGATTCACCACGCCGAACGGTGGACGGAAAAGACGGACCTCGGTGCCGGACAATGTTTCCAGAGCTGTCTTACAACGCCGGATATCCTCGGTCATGCGCGACGCAGAGTAAAGCGGAAACAAATTCTCATGGCCCCACGAGTGGATTCCTATCTTATGTCCATCCGCAAGTGCCTGACGGACAAGGTCTTCGTTTCCGGAAATATTCTTGCCTATGATAAAGAAGGTTGCGCGGGCTCCATGTTTACGCAAAACGTCCAGGACCCCGGTGGTGCAAGTCGTATTGCGCAAAACATCGGCATATCGTTCACCCCGGACCGGGCCGTCGTCAAAGGTCAGATAGACTACTTTCCCGGTTGTACGTTCACGACAAAAAGCCTTCAGATACACGCCCGACCTGATACTTGCGGATGCCCAGAAAAGGAAACCGCAGACAGACAGGACAATGCAGATGATAACGAGCGCCGACATAGGGAATTACAATGCAAAATCATTGGAAATCAATGCCATGACGCCGTCAGGATTGACATCGTCCACGTACAGGGTCATCGGACCGGAACCATTAGTGGAGAGGCGGTCGGCGATGATGACGGGAAGCATTGACCCGAAAGCACCATATTCGGAAACAAGGCTGCTGCAACGGACGGTATCATAAACAGTCCCGTGTCCGTAACATGCTGAAATGAATTCATCCACAGGACAGGACGCCGGAGCCATGCCCAAAATCCGTGCAGAGCCTCCTGCTGAAGAAAGAAGCAGAGCGCCGGCACCTTCACCGAGAGGTATAAAATCGTCATTGTCTGCACGATACAGCCCCAGACGACGGCGCAGCACATCCACTTCCGGTGTAATCTCGTCGAATCCTCCGACAAGCACATGCTGCCCCGGATGTTCATCCAGAAGCATGACGGCATCGGCAAATGATGCCATGAAACCGGACGCATGCTGGACATAGGTGGTATTGTAACTCCTTATCTTTCTTATCAATGCAATATAGCCGGATGCTGTATTGAAAGTCGACTGCATGAAAGGCGACGGATTCAGAAGTTCCTCGTCACGGTCATAAATACTGTTGCCGAAAGAGACGGTATCTTTCATGAAGCCCATCCCCGTAAACGTCACGATACCAGCCACTTTCTCGGATGCAACATCACCCAGCGCCTGCAAGCCGCAATACACGGACATTTTAAGGAGCCGCCCCATACGGCGCCGCAAATTGGCATCGGTTATCACCGGCTTATAGTCAGGTTCAGCCGCGGACAAAGGCAGCGCCGCCGCACCGGCTATATAACATGGCTTCTCCGGAACTATCATCAACTTGCTCATACCCTGGAAAATATCAATGATACACAATTGCCGCTAAAACCGAATGCCGAAGACATGGCATGATTCACATGCAACAACCCGATTCCGTCATAAGGCACCAGACCGGTTTCGTCAACAGGTCTCCCCCACTTCGCCTGTCGCATAAACCCAAAATCATTGGTTTCCAATGCCTTGCAGACCAAAGCCGCTTCAATTCCTTCGGACGCGCCAAGCGTATGCCCGATGAACGGCTTTACGGAACTGAACGGCGGAACGCAGCCTCCGAAAACCCGCAACATGGCATTGCTCTCGGCAAGGTCATTCACTTGGGTTCCGGTACCATGGGTATTCACAAAGCCGATTTCACCCGGTTCCAGTCCCGCAAGTTCCAATGCGGCTTTCATTGCCAATCCCGGCCCTATCCCCTCAGGCGTGCTGGCCGTCTGATGGTACGCTTCATTGGCATTGCCCCAGCCCGAAACCTTACAGTAAGGATGGTCAGATTCAGCCGTAAGTACCAGATAACCTGCACCTTCACCCAGATTGAGCCCCGCGCGGTCTTCACGGAACGGACGGCAGATTTCCGGATCCAGGATGCGGAGCGAATTGAAGCCGTTCAATGTGAAACGGCACAGGGAATCCACACCGCCGACGATGGCGCAGTCAGCCATACCATGGCGTATCATTCTGGCTCCCAGCATTATGGCATTGCCGGCGGCAGAACATGCAGTACTGACGGTCGACACCAGGGACGGCTCATCTATAATATCCTGGTTCACAAGGAATTTCACCATGGCAGAAGTCACGGCACCGGGCGAATGCATTTTAAGAAGTTCCGCATTCCCTTCCTCCAGATTCTGACGATGCGCCGACCAGAACACTTCGCTCAAGTCCATTCCTCCTACGGAAGTACCTGATATGAAGACAGTTCTATCACCAAGAGTCACGCCTCTCGAAGCAGCATCCTGCACAGCCTCCTTGACAGCCTTCAGGCCCAGAAGAACTGTCCTGCTTACAATCTCATCCGGATTGATACCAAGCTCCGTTTTAAGTTCAGTATCAGACAGATGCACCTCCCCTACCGGGGAATCGACACGAGTTTCGATACGTTCCGGCTTGGCAAGACGCGAATATCCCCGGAGCATACTGGAGACAGTTTCCCCAAGATTGCCCCCGGCAGCCGAAACCACGCCGGCTCCGCTCACGTATACATTCCGGCTCAAGATTATTTGTTCTGATTAGCCCTGATACAATCGGCCATTGTCTTGACCGAATAGAACACCTGCTTTCCTTCGGCAGGATTCTTCAATTTGATGCCGTAATCCTTATCCAAAAGGAGTATAATCTCCAGAGCATCAATCGAATCCAAGCCCAGACCATCTTCGCCGAAAAGCGGAGCCTCCGGGTCAATGTCTTCAGGCGTAATCTCTTCAAGGTTCAGCGCGTCAATGAGTTGCGCTTTCAGTTTTTCTATCAGCTCGTCCATATAGATTTCAAATTAATTCTCACAAAAATAGCCATAATCCGCTGCAACTGCAAGATGTCAGTTCTGCCGCTCCAGAAGTTTGAACACTGCCTCATATTTGCCTGCAATGCTGTCGAAATATCCTATTATACAATATTTCAGGTCCTGCGCAGCCATCATCATTCCGGCATATTGACGGATGTCGCGCATCTGCCTGTCATCCGACCAGAACCACGTATTTTCCCCTTTGATATGATGCCGGATGGAGACTTCACCGGCAGCCACATTCGGCAGAGTATATACGAACACGGCAGGACTGGCACCCGCATCTCCCTCACTATCAATAATCTGCTGATGTTTCATATCCGTATCGAGACAACCGTAACGACCGGACAAAACCATTCCGCATTCTTCCTCGCCGAAGTCAATGCCCTCCAGCAGCCTGTCAGCAGCGACATATGCCAGCTTGCAGAAATCATCCATCTTGTAGAACTTCATGTTCTGCCCACCTCCGGCCTTGAACGCATCTCGGATAAACGCATGATAATCAGCATTTTCATCAACAAAAACCACTTCACCGTCCACCTTCACGATGCCGTCGCCGATTACCACCTCCCTGCATTCGCGGACAGCAATATCCACCAATCCTCCGACTTCGCCGTCACCGCTGCCGCCAAATTCCAAGGTCACCGCAGCATTGGTCCCGCCGAACCCAGAAGCCGTTTTAAGACAATGACGGACAGCGTTTTCGCCCAATTCTCGGTTCGCGGCAGACACGTTCAACGGCATTGGCACACCCAACTCGGAAAAGCCTGCCGTTCCGGCACAAACACCTCTTTTCAATTCCTCTGCGGCAATGATTGTTTCAATGACTCCCGATGCACCCATCGTATGGCCGAAATAAGGCTTGAGGCTCTGGGCCGGAACATCTTGCAGTCCGGCAAGCGAGGCTGCCTTCGATTCCATTTCATCATTGTATGCCGTGGCGGTGCCGTGCATCTGCAACATATCCAGCTGCTGCGGAAGCACCCCTGCCTCATCCATGGCCCGGCGCATTGCGAAATACAATCCGTCACCGGTTCTGGACGGGCCTGAAATATGGTTCGCATCATCGGTTATCGCTCCACCTGAAATCGCCACGTCACTGCCGGAAAGGCGGTTCCTTGTCAGAAGGATTGCCCCGCATGCTTCGCCCAGATTCAGGCCGCAGCGCGATGCGTCATAAGGTCTGCAGACCTCATCGCTCAATGATTTGAACGAAGCGAAACCACTGGTAATGAATCGGTTCTGTGTATCCACCCCGACTACGACAGCATTGTCACAAACGCCCGAAAGTATCATTCTTCTGGCGATTACGATGGCTGAGACGCCGGAGATGCAGGCATTGGAAATGACCCGGATGCGCGCAGCCGGAAATCCGGTCATCGCACCGATTCTGGATGCCATCTGCCCGAAAAGCAGCGGGTCGTCATCTGCCGGGACGTGAGGGCCTTCTCCGCATCGGCCTTCAAGAAGAGAAACATTGCCCTTGGCGGAAGCGATGATCATCAGCGTCCGGCCGTCCGGAGCGTCAGCAAGAACATTCTTGACACATTCAGCTGCAAGGAGTTCCGCACGCGTATACTCTTCACCGTACTTTGCGCGGAGAGCTGTATAGACTGCCTCGGGAATTATCCCGGCCATCACAGAAGATTGCGTGACGCGCGGATCCGTGCACAGTTTCACGCCGCTTTCGCCACGCAGAACCGCATCCATGTTCCGCTGCACGCCTTCACCCAGCGAAGTTATCATCGCCGCGGCTGATATGTAAACCTTTCCTTTCAGCATTTCATTTCAGGACACAACGGATAAGACTATGTCCATATCCCAGATTATCAATGATTTCCACAATCTTAAGACCGGCATTGCCAATCATGTTTTCGAGGTCCTTGCTGAAGAACATCTTGCTGTTTCCGTTCGCCATCGCCGTGAAATAGACGCTGGTCTGCGCCAAGTCGAACGAAGCTGTGTCAAACCTTTGCCTGTCCCACAATGTTTCCATGATAAACACCTGGGTATCAGCAGTTATGCTCTTCGCAACGCGGGACAATATGCTGACGACCTGTTCCTCGGAAAAGCAGTCCAGAAACTGGCTCATCCACACCACGTCGAAACCGCCCGGAATCGTCGTCTCAGGCTTGAGAAGGTCGCCCGCGTGGGTACGTATCCGTTCAGCCCCAGGTTTACCGTCAATGTTTTTCTCCAGCATACCGATTTGCTGAGGCAGGTCCATGACGGTAACATTGACATCAGCATATTCGGAAACGCATTTCAATGCAAATCTTCCCGTATTTCCGCCGATGTCGAGAATCGAAGCCGGATTGGTTGCAAATACGTGTGACAGAGCCTCTTCGAAGGAATTGTCCGAATAGAAATGGTCGAATCCGAACCAGCTTTTCTGGATTTCCGGCTCAAATGAGGAGAGCCCTTCGTACAATGTCGGCCAGTTTCCAAGTTCCTTGAGCCCGGCAGGTTTCCCTGTCTCAATCGCCTCGTCCAGATGGAACATGCCCTTATAGTTCACGTCATGGTTGAAGTCAATGTCGGCTTTCACCATGGGGTCATTCAGCAGGAACCACCCTATCTTGGAAATAGTGAAACGACCGTCGTTGTAAAATACCGTTCCGGCCGTGAGAGAAGATTCCAGAAGAACCTTGGCCCCGTACACTGAAATGCCTGACGCTGAAGAGATTTCAGCGATGGTAAGGCCGGCAGGATTTTTTCTTCCCGCTTCTTCCAGCATGGCGAAAATACCATATTTTATCATCAGGCGGCTGACCTGAAAGACAATCGGCGCAAATGCAATCTGATGTGCAACTCGTTGGGCATCAGCGGCCGACATCCGGTACCCGTTATATTTCTTGTCCATAATAATCAGAGGTTCAATTATTTCGCAATCCCCAGAAATCATAGTAATTGTACCATTGTTCAGGATGCGCTGCAAGTTCTTTTTCCAATGCCCGTACAAATTGCTCTAGGACAATGCTTTCCGCACCCTTCCTGTGCTCGGGCTGTTCAATCATTGAAAATGAGAAGCGGTAGGTCATGTGCGGCTCGCGTACGGAGAAATAGAGCAGCACCGGGACACGCATCCGCGCAGCCAGATGGAATACGCCGAACGGAAACCTGGCCTCATGTCCCATCAATGCAGATGTCATGAGTTTCTCTTCATTGACATACCTGTCTCCCAGAAAACATACCAGTTCTCCCCTGTCCAGAGCCTCGGTTATCATGAAGATATGCGCGAGATTGTCCTTGTTTACAGGTATTATCTTGAACGGGGCATCGGACTTCTGGTTTTCTTCCAGAACTTCCTTTATATCAGCATGTTCATTGTCATACATCACGAGGTTCAGCTTGGTGCCGTACCGCTTGAAAAACGGTTCTCCTGCAGCCCAGTTGCCGAAATGCGCACCGATTATAATCGCGCCACGTCCTGCCTCGACGGCATCTTTCAGCAAGTCGAAATCCTCGAACTTATAATTGTATCTGTCTGACAATCCGGAAGATATCGCCACTTTGTCAATGATTGACTGTCCTAAGGAAAAGTAGTTCCGGAAAATGAAAGCCGCCGACTTTAGCCTGCCGTAACCGAGAATTTTTCGTGCATATCGCCAGATGTCGGCTGTCGAGGAAGGTGCTGCCGCAATGAAATACAGGGCGACGAAGAACAGCAGGAAATATGCGGCCTTCACGCCGCAATGCCTAATCAGAAAAATGAATATCTGATAGCCCGTCTTTCCTCCCCGGGATTTTCCCTGCCATTGTTCCGCCATAGGTCCAATGTTTACTGACGGGTTTCGGCCCCTGAAATCTTTCCGTAAAGAAAGTCATAGAAATCGGAAAATGTCCGGATTCCGGCGAAGTCTTCCTTCTTCATGACATAACCGAAATTCTTCTCGACGAGCACCACGATGTCCACTATGTCCAGACTGTCCAGGTCCAGCACTTCCATAAGTGGCGCATCAGGCTGCATATCAATGATATCCGCCTCGAATTCTTCCGACAATATACTATTGACTTTAGTGACAAGTTCTTCTTTGGTCATCATGGAATCAGCATTAAACATCCAAAATTCTCCTCAATATCAAGTTTACGAAGTTATAGCATTTTTTCGGCTTGTGCAAATCGGAGAAATAATATAAATTTGGACAATTTATCATTTCATTGACAATGAACTTTTCCGCTTCATATATACGCCTCACCCTCATCACCGCCGCTGCCGTCATCATACAAGCATTCGCCATCCCTCTTGCATACGGAATGGAATCCGCTCCGGATTCTTCAAGATTCGGGCATAGAATGGGTATAGACACGCGTGGGGCATGGCTGATCCCGACCAATGATTTTTTTCGCGGAGAGAATCATCTGGGGCATCGTTTGAACAGCGCCTCATCCATCCATCTTAAATATGCGTTCACTTTCCCGTCATGGAGCCGTGAGGGGTTATTGCATCCCACTGCATATCAAGGCATTGGAGTTGCATGCAATACATTTTTCGACCACGAGGAAATCGGCACCCCTGTTGCCTTATATGTTTTTCAGGGAGCCAGGATTGCAGACATCGGGCCGAAACTTACACTGGACTACGAGTGGAATTTCGGCATTTCTTATGGCTGGCATCCGTACGATGGCCCGTTCGGTTCGTCAGGAACTTCAGACAGCGCAGACAGGCTCAATGACAAGAACACCGTCGTAGGTTCCAAGTTCAACGCATATATCAATGCCGGGCTGATGCTGACGTGGCGGGTCACCCCTTCACTTTCATTGAACGGAGGCATTGACCTGACACATTTTTCGAATGGAAACACGAAGTATCCGAACGCCGGCGTGAATTGTCTTGGCGCGAGGCTCGGGGCTGTTTACGGTTTCGGCAATGCCGGACGTAACGGTATGAACAGCAGTCTTTTAAAAGCCTCAACCAGGCACAAGGAAAGATTCATTGACAGACTATCCGTCGATGCCGTCATCTATGGTTCCGTCAGGGTCAAAGGCATGATTTACAATGGCCAGGCCGAGATTGCCAAAGGCAAATTCGGGATTCTCGGGGTAAATATCAATCCTCTTTATAAGGTCAGCCGCTGCTTCCAGGCAGGCATTTCGGCCGATATCCAGTACGACGAGAGCGCCAATGTCTTCGACCATGTGGCTGATGAACGTAGAGATAACGGCAGTATACAGTTTTATAGACCGGCATTGCGGGAGCAGATTGCGGCAGGCCTTTCGCTCCGCGCAGAACTGACGATGCCGATCTTCTCCGTAGCAATCGGTTTCGGTCACAATGTCATCTACAAGGGACAAGACATGACAGGATTCTATCAGCTCGCAGCCCTCAAGGCCCACTTCACGAAGCACCTGTTCCTGCACATCGGCTACAAATTGCGCAAATTCCACGACCCCAACAATCTCATGCTGGGCCTCGGCTGGAAATTCGGCGCAAGGACCAATACGTTCTTTTCAAAGAAAGGGGTTGTGCAATAGTGGCTTAAAGGCTAAAAGCACTCCCTTTGCATACAATAATATGAAAAGAAATTTAGGTATACTATTAATAACAATGATTTTCATAACTGAATCGTAAAATTAAAAATTACGATTTATTTGTTTTTTCATGTCGAAACGCTTGCAACTTGTTACTTTTTTCCTTAACATTGCCATATTAAACGTTAAAATAGGAGGTCTATGAAGAAGCCGCATCTACATTCTGCCGGAAGCACCAGGTTTAGTGCTTCCTTCATTAACAGAATACTGTTGCTTTGTTTGTTGGGCATTGTAATGCCCCAGGCTATTTATTCAGCAACAAGCTATTCGGTTCAACAGAGAGAAACAGTTAGTGGAGTAATTATCGATGCAGACACACAGGAAACGATTGTTGGTGCAAGCATTATGTTAAAAGGTAGTTCTCACGGTACTGTAACAGACATCGACGGTAAGTTCTCGCTGTCGGTAAGCAAACTTCCTGTAACACTGGTGGTTTCATACTTGGGTTATCAGGAGAAGGAAGTGAAGGTATCCTCTTTTGATGATGCCCTTACCATCAGCCTTACAGAAGACTCACATCTGCTAGATGAAGTGATTGTCACAGGTTATGGTACATTTAAGAAATCTGCTTATGCCGGTTCTGCGGCAAATGTGAAGGCCGACAAGATAGCCGATGTTCCTTCGGTATCTTTCCAGGACAGGCTCCAGGGTAACGCCACTGGTGTGCAGTTTACATCAGCCTCTGGTCAGCCAGGTGCCTCATCAAGTATCAATATCCGAGGCATGGGCTCTATCAATGCAGCCAACACACCGCTTTATGTAATTGATGGTGTGCCGATTATCAGTGGCAACATCAGCTCGCTGGATTCAGATTCTGGTCTCGACATCATGTCGACCATAAATACCAATGATATACAGAGTATTACCGTCATCAAAGATGCTGCCGCAGCATCACTCTATGGTTCGCGTGCAGCCAATGGTGTCATCATCATTACTACCAAGCAAGGGGGAAGCCTAGGGTTTCTCTGCAGGCAGCCTGGGGATTCTCTGACTTCGCCATGGAGTATCGCCCGGTAATGAGTGGCGAGCAGAGACGCGACTATATCTACAATGGTCTCTATGCGGGTGCGCTTCGTGACGGTAAGAGTGAAGAGGATGCCAAGACCTATGCCGACAAGAACATCGATACTTATGCACCCGTGCCATGGTGTGGATTTGTAGATTGGGACGATGTGCTTTTCAAGAAAGGAAGCCATCAGCAGTATGAGGCATCTCTGTCTGGCGGAACAGACAAGTTTAAATATTATTCTTCACTGAGCTATCTCAAGCAGGAGGGTATCACACAGCGTTCTGGTCTGGAGCGTCTTTCGGGCAGACTGAATGTGGACTACAAGGCCACCGACAAGTTGACTCTTGGTGCCAATATCCTCTTCTCAAGTGTCAATCAGGATGTTTACAGTGAGGGATTCACCTATACTTCTCCTTTCTATTCTTCGAGAAGTGCTGTGACACCTTCCGACCCTGTATACAACGAGGATGGTACATGGAACCGCACACTGATTCGTATCGGTGATCGCAACCCAGCCCTCGCCAACGAATATGATTCCAAGCGTGAGTATGTCCGCCGTGCTTTCAATACCATTTATGGTCAGTATGAGTTTATTAAGGACTTGAAGTTCAAGACCACCTTCAGTTATGACTATATCACGACAAAGGGAAAAAGTTGGGCTGACCCACGTACCTCTAATGGTGATGATATCAACGGTGGTATGTCAAAGAAGTTCTATGAGCGTAGTAAAATGATGTGGGGCAACCAGCTTACCTATAAGCAGACTTTTGCAAACGCACATCATCTGGATGAACTCTTGGGCTATGAGATTGACGATCAGTATAGCGACTATTTGTCAGGGTATGCTACCAACTTCGCCACTCCCGACAAGAACGACATCTCCAATGGTAAGAAGACGGAGTCGGTAGGCGGTTCTGATAGTCGCACACGTATGGTTTCTTATATCGGACGTGTAAACTATGATTATAACAACAAGTATTTTCTTGGACTCAGCTATCGTGTAGACGGCAGCTCTCGTCTGCAGCGTTCTCATCGCTGGGGTAACTTCTGGTCTGCATCGGGTGCATGGCGTATCATCGAAGAGAATTTCATGAAACCAGTATCTGGCCGGCTTACCGATCTGAAGCTTCGTGCATCTTATGGTGTGAATGGCACTTTGCCTTCCGATTATTATGGCTATATGGCATTGAGCAGTCTGAGCGACGGCTACAACGAGCAGCCAGCCATCATCATCTCGCAGCTTGCCAATGACAACCTGAAGTGGGAAACCAACTATAACCTGAATTTAGGTCTCGACTTCTCACTCTTCAATCGTGTGAACGTTACCTTGGAGTATTATCTGCGCAACACCAAGAACCTTCTCATGGACAGTCCGGTGTCTATGACCACAGGTTTCAACTCTTACCTCATGAACGTAGGACAGTTGAGAAATCAGGGTGTGGAATTGGAAATCAACTCTACCAATTTCAGGACCAAGGACTTTGAGTGGAAAACCACATTCAATCTTTCGCACAACACCAATAAGGTAGTCAACCTCGATGGCGATCAGACAGAAATAGTGAGTGGTACACAGATTCACAAGATAGGTCATTCTTATCGTACATTCTATATGATAGAGTTTGCCGGCATCAACCCCGAGAATGGTAATCCTCAGTTCTATAAGAACGACTTGCTGGAGGATGGCTCTTATAGCAAGGAAATAACCGAGAAGGCAAGCGAGGCCAAGTCGATTATGCTCGACAAGCATGCAGAGCCCAACATCACAGGCGGACTCTATAACAGCTTCCGCTACAAGTGGTTCGACCTGAGCTTCCTCTTCAACTATCAGTTTGGCGGATGGTCGTACGACGCCTGGGCGCAGAAGACCGAGCATGGTGGCTATGATATGGAGGCCAACATCCCGACATATTATGCTGACAGTTGGAAGAAGCCTGGCGATGTCACCAAGTATGAGCAGTTCTATGAGAAGAGTTCCCGTGTGGCAATGCACACGATTACCAACAGCCGTCGTCTGCACAGCACCGACTTCCTGCGTCTGAAGACCTTCACCCTTGGCTTCACCTTGCCAAAGCAGTGGCTTTCTTCTATAGGCTTGAGCAATGCCCGTATTTATATGTCGGCCAATAACCTGTGGACATGGGCGGCTTGGGATTATTATGATCCTGAGTCTGTGGTCAATGGTAGTGCCACACAGGCTACCCCACCACTCAAGACAATTACTTTCGGTTTTAATGTTAATTTCTAAAAATGAATGATTATGACCATGATATATAAATATGTAATGATGGGAATCGTTGCTATAAGCATGTCTTCGTGTGGCAATGACTGGCTCGATCTTGATCCATCAACATCTGTGCCTACCAATGTTACCTCAAAGTCTGAGGTTGACGCCACTCTGAACGGTATATATAGTACCATGCAGGATCCTTATGCCTATTCTGGTCGTTTGGTGTATTATGGCGATATGACTGGCGACGACATGCAGGCTGTCAGCTCTACCAAGCGTACTGCAGCCGCTTACCTTTATGGCTTTACCAAGAGCAATGCGCCTTCTTCTTATTGGGCTTATCCATACCGTATTATTCAGAACTGTAATGTGATTTTGACCAATATTGATAAAATTGAGGTTGCGGATGCCGACAAGCAGACCATGAACGACTATAAGGGTCAGACACTTGCCATCCGTGGTATGTCGCTTTTCGATTTGACCAAGTTCTATGGTTATCCCTATACCTATGACAATGGAGCCTCTCTGGGTGCCAGCATCGTAACAGATGTGGTGGATAAGGACTATATGCCTCAGCGCAGTACGGTGGCTCAATGTTACGTACAGATTATTAAAGACTTGGAGGCAAGTATCAATTTGCTTGGCGAGAAGTTCAATAAGGGCAAGATCAATAAGTGGGCTGCCCTGACACTCTTGAGTCGTGTGTATCTCTATCATGGTGACAACGAGAAGGCTCTTAATGCAGCCAAAGCTGCCATAGAGGGCGCTGAAAGCCATCAATATCAGCTGTGGACCAACGCAGAGTATCCCACAGCATGGTCGAACGATGTGAGTGACGCTTCTACCAATAAGGGCGAGGTGCTCTTCGAGATCATCAACCTTACTACCGATTCTCCTGGTAAGGAAAGTTTAGGTTATCTCTATTCTCCTAATGGATATTATGACGGTTGTGTCACAAAATCGTTCTACAATTTCCTCAAGAAAGACAACGATGATGTTCGTCTGAAGATTATCAATGTGGCTACCAAGGCTCAAGGTTATTCTTCATCTGTTTATGGACGTGGATATGTCAACAAGTATCAGCCACAGCAAGGTGAGGGTGTTCGGGATGCTAATATTCCTTTGATTCGTCTCTCTGAAGCCTATCTCAATGCTGCTGAGGCTGCAGCCAAGTTGACAGCAGCAGGCAGCGACCATAATGCTGAAGCTGTGAAATATCTCGGTGCTATCGTCAGCAGAGCCAATCCTGCCAAATCGGTTGATGCATCTTCTACTGTTACAGTAGACCAGGTGCTTGATGAGCGTCGCAAGGAGCTGGTGGGTGAAGGACATCGCATGTTCGACCTGCTGAGAAATGGCAAGAAGGTGGTGCGTGTGGAAGAGAAGAACAGCACTTTGAGCAAGACCAAGCATACTTGTGGCAAGGATTTTATGACCATAGGCGAGGGAGAAGAAAATTTCTACAAGATAGTACTTCCTCTGCCATTGGCAGAACGCAATGTTAGTCACTTGCAGAATAATCCTGGTTACGGAGACTAATCCTTGAACAGTAAAAGCAAATAAAGGAAATGAACAAAAACAATAAGTTTTTATTGGTAATGATGATGGTGATGCTGACGATGTTCAGCATCACCATGTCGGCTAATGAGCATGCCGACGACAAGAAGTTGTCGTGCGATGGTCCCTATGTGGTCTATCAGACTGACGGTAGTGTAAGAGTTATCTCGGTAACTGAGAATGGCGAGGTGAAAGATACTGTCTATGCAGTCTTGCCAAAGGATTTTACTCTGCATGTGGCTGACCATGAGGGGAAATACCCTTTCTCTGTACGTCTGCATCCTATAGCTCGTCAGCCATGGAAGCAGAGTCAGGCAAGGAAAACCTTTGTGATGTCCGATCCTCATGGCAGACTCAACTTGGTAGTCAACCTGCTGAAGGCCAATGGTGTTATTGACAGCCAGTTACGCTGGGCTTATGGCGACAATCAGCTGATGGTTATCGGCGACATCTTCGACCGAGGTTATGATGTACCTCAGATTTTTTGGCTCTTCTATAAACTTGAGGCCGAGGCTGCCGAGTGTGGCGGTCGTGTTTCTGTGTTGTTGGGCAATCACGAGCCTATGGAGTTGGCTGGCGACATGCGTTACGCCATGCCTAAATATAAGATGCTTGCCGACACCCTGGGAATTTCTTATCGCCATCTCTTCGGTTCGAATACCGAGCTGGGCCGATGGCTTGCCACACGTAATACCATACAGGTGATTGGCCGCAATCTTTTTGTGCATGCCGGTATCAGCAAGGAATTCTATGACCGTGATTTGGAAATTCCTGTAGTCAACGACACTATCAGCAGTGTGCTCTTTATGAAGAGCAAGCAGCGCAAGGCTCATTCTGAGTTCTGTAAGTTCCTTTATGGCAACCGTGGTCCCCTTTGGTATCGTGGCTTGGTGCTGAAGACCAAGAAATGGTCACCTTTGTCAAAAGATTCTCTCGATATGGTGCTTCAGCGTTACGATGTGGATAGAATCTATGTTGGTCATACGATATTCAAGGACATCAAGCGTTTCTATAAGGGAAAGGTCATAGCCGTGAATGTCGACAATCTGGATAACTACAACCATCATCGTGGCAGGGCTGTCCTGATAGATGAGGATAAGGCATATGTTGTCGGTGACAAGGGAATTAAGCGCAAACTGTAATCCTTCCTGATACTCATTGTCTAAAGAGGGAGTGTCATAAGTCCATGACGCACCCTCTTTATCTTTTTTGTATCACTCTCGTCACTACCAATGACGAGTCAAGCGTAGACTTCGCCCATGCCCTTGCCGACTTCGGTGTGGACAATGCCGTCTACTGGAATTCCTGCACCACAGGCAGTTCCAGATATGAATCCACGGAGCGGATGGTCATATCAATTTTCTGATAATCAGCGGATTCTGCCGTATATGGATTCTTCAGGAATTTCTGCGGATTCATGGCAATGAGCGGGAACCAGCTTCCCTGCACCTGCACCATGATGGAATGCCCCTGAACGAAATGGTGGTCAATGTCGCACATCGTGAATTCCACGGTGACCCGCTTGCCGGATTTCACAGATTCCGGTTTGCCGAAGCCGTTGCGGAAGCGGAGCGGCATGACATCGCCACGCACCAGCATCTGATAGCCGTCAGGACGTACGTCAATGAGTTTCACGATGACATCCGCATCAAGCTTACCCCCATTTTCCGAGTCCAGCACAAGGTCCATTCTTACTTTGACAGGACCTGCGACATGGATATTGCTCTTCAATTCAGCGCCACGATATGTGGCGACATCTTTCCTTACTGATGCAAAGCTCTGGTCTGCAACCATATAGGACCTGTCGCGATCGGTGGATTTCACGTCCATATAAGGAACTGGAGATGCCGGGTCGGAAGTTATGGTCCGCGTGCCTTCCGATGGTGCGGAAGTCATTGACCTGAAGGATAGAGAGTCATGTCCGGACAGGTACAGCTTGTTGAATTTCATGTTTTTCGGAGGCCATACGTCATAGCTTTCCCAGAATTCCGCCATGGAGCGGCCCTCCATTACGCTGCGCATGGATTCACCCGAAGGACAGACATTGACACGGACAGGCTTCACGCCTTTTCCTTCCAGATAGTATGAAAAGAACGGGAACTCCACACTGTCCTGATAGTAAGCGCCGGATTTTTCGCCGTACCAGACGTCCGCGAGATGGTTTGCCGTGCGGTTGTTCCATCCGCCGTGATACCATGGCCCGGCAGCCAGATACAGTTCACAGTCCGGAGACATTGTCTTCAACATTTCGTATGTACGGAAAGCGCCGTAACAGTCTTCCGCATCGTAGAAACCGCCTGTCACCAGCATCGGGATCCTTATGTCCTTCAAGTGCGCGCTCGGGTCCCGGTCCTTCCAGAAGCGGTCATAATCAGGATGTTCCATCATCTGATTCCAGAAGCGCAGGCTGTCGCCGAGGAATGCGTCGATTTCCTTCAACGGCCTTCCCAGATAGAATTCGTAAAGATCCTTGTCAATTTTGAGAATACTTCCGAGGCCTTCGGTCGACGGACATGGACGGTGACGATAGAAACTTGACCCGAAACGACAAGCATCCGCAAGGCAAAGGGCTCCGTTATGATGCGCATCGTCTCCCATAAACCAATCAGTAGCAGGAGCTTGCGGCGATGCAGCCTTAATTGCCGGATGACGGGACAATGCTGCCAGAGTGGTGTAGAATCCAGGATACGAAACACCCTTAACGCCCACATTGCCGTTATTCTTCGTGTTCTTCAAAAGCCATTCTATCGAATCGTACACGTCAGTGGCATCGTCCACCTGCACCACGCCTTTCACTACAACCGTATCTGCAGCGCCGTCAGATCCCGACACATAAGGTCTCATGTTTTCATATTCACCTTCACTGAGGAATTTTCCTCGCACATTCTGCTGAACGATTATCCATCCTTCAGCCGCATAATTCACCATATCCCATTTCATTCCGCCAGGATATTTCTCGACCTTGCCCTCCGTTTCGATTTGTCCGGGTTTTAGACCGTATGGCTTGAGTCCGTATGGCGTACGGAACAGCATAATCGGGCCGGCCTTCTTGCCGAGTTTCTCAAGATATTGCTGCACAGGCTCATATATGGCCGTATAGATATGTTTTCCGTCGCGCATTTCTATCATGACTTCGCGTCGGGTATAGTTTTCCGTGAGCCATTTGTCATCTACGATTTGACCGTTCTGTGCGAATACCGATGCCAATGCTGACATCATTAGTGCAATAACTGTGATTATGCGTTTCATTATACGTTATGTTTTATTCTACTTCCCATGGGTAACGCCGTAACCGAAGAGGGCAAAATCGCCTTTGCAAGGATCGTTGGGAAAGATATCGCGGAAGGCATCGGTAATTTCCCGGACGGTCTTGATATCCTTTGGCTTGCGGGCAGTCAGCCCCAATTCCACAGCCTGGGTATAGACATGGACATCCAAGGGAATCAGAAGCTCGTCAGGGGAAATATTCTTCCACAGGCCCAGATCCACCTTGCCGTCGTCACGGACCATCCAGCGCCGGAGCATGTTGATTTTCTTGTTCGGCGCCTTCGCATCTTCCTTCTGCCCGAAAACCAATGTCCTGATTTCCGGAACGCCCAATGATTCCAGACTATCCTGCCCGACATAGATGCTTTTCAACCGCGCGCAAATCGCCGCTACCTCGCTCCATTTCACGGTACGATGAATGCTGACGGGGTCGTCACGCCAACTTCTCCGCATTACATAATCGTATGGTTTCCAAGACATTTCATCGAAAAGTCGGGAACAATCACGTACAATCATTGACCTGCGCCCCCAGGCGAAATGAGCCGCGAAAATCGCCGAAATCTCCACGTCTTTCAGACCGCACCGGCCGGAACGCATCAGCTCCGCGAAACGCGAAGGGAAAATTATCGGGTCTTCCTGAAAATATTGCCTGTCGTTGTAGGTTTCCGCCCATTGTTTCAACAGGGCTGCCGTATCTTTCGTCATATCACAAGCAAGCTAAGAATTGTCAGAGGCAGACGACAAATCATCATGCGACACTGAATCCGCATTCACTGAAATCGAATCTCTCTGAGCCACAAGTACCTGAAGCTGAGCGGACAACGTTTTGTACAACGAATCCAGCAGCGGCAGATTCTCAGGACGGACAGGCTCGGCGCTCGGCGACTCCATGGTCAGCGGATTTATAGGCGAACCTCCTTTCCAGACACGGAAATCCAGATGAGGACCTGTAGCCACTCCGGTCGCGCCGACATAACCGATGACATCACCCTGGCGGACACGGTCACCTACTTTAAGACCGGAAGCATAACGCGAAAGATGCAGATATGCAGTCGTATAGACAGAATTATGGCGGATTTTCACAGTGTTGCCACCACCGCCTGACCAGCCCTTGCTGATGACGGTACCGTCACCTATCGACATGACCGGCGTACCTGTCGGAGCCGCATAATCCACACCGGTATGAGCCTTGACTTTCCCCGTCACCGGATGCTTGCGACGGTATGAAAAACCGGAACTGATGCGGGAAAAGCGCAGCGGCGCCTTCAAGAACGCCTTTTTCATGCTCTCGCCCTTCTCGTTCCAATAAACATTGCCGCCATCCCCCTGATCCAGCCGAATCGCAGGCAGGCACTTCCCGCCATGCGAAAACTCCGCATAATAAACAGTGTCAATGTCAATGACTTCACCTCCGCACAGCGCTTCATCATACATGACGCTGAAACGGTCGCCCGGCTGAATGGAAAAGAAATCCACCGTCCATGCATAGATATCCTCCAGATGAAGAATCAGCATTTGAGGCGCTCCGGCACGACGCATATCATTCCACAGCGACGACGAAATCTTCACGTCAGCGAACTTCCTCACATGGTCCACAGGACGCGCAACTTTCCATGCTCCAAACGGTTCCGTACATTTGAACACCGTCATGTCTATCTTGTTCTCATTGTACACGACGAACTCCAGAACCTGCTCCGTGGAATCCTTCAGCGTATAATACGCCTGCCACGGATTCCCCGCGCGCATCTTCCCCGGCGAGAAAACAGAATCGCCCGCCGACACCAGATCCATCGTCTGCTTCGGCGTCAAGCCAAGACGAGTCATCAGCCCCATAAAAATCTCGCCGTTTTTCACCACGCCTTCGGCCAATGCGAAAGAATCGGTGCAGAAGCCCAGCGGATAAACGGTATCTTTCTGTTCTTCAATGATTTTCGTTTCCTTTCTGTGACAGGAAGGAATAAATGTCAATGCTGCCACAGCCAAGAGCGCTCCGGCAAGCGATAAAGTCCCATGTTTCATGGCATCAAAGATAATGAAAAAAAATGACTACCTTTGAAAGATTTGCATCGAAAGAGACAGTATGCAGGGCGACAAAAACATAACTCCGGTGGCATTTTTCCGCTCACCGTTTTCCTCCAAGTTCGGTGTCCCTCGCCAAAGCGGCGTGGTGGAAGAACTCGAAGGAAGAATCGTGTTCTCGCGGGAATTCGCCAGAGAAGAAGCGATACGCGGATTGGAAGGCTTTGATTACCTGTGGCTTATATGGGGTTTCTCCGGCAATGAAGGCAAATGGAGCCTGACCGTCAGACCTCCGCGCCTGGGCGGCAACAAGTCCGTAGGCGTTTTCGCTTCACGTTCACCTTTCAGGCCCAACGGGCTCGGACTCTCCTCAGCCAGAATCATTGACATTGACCTGAATGGCCCCGAAGGGCCGGCAATCATTGTCGCGGGCGCGGACCTTATGGACGGCACGCCGATTTATGACATCAAACCTTATGTGGCGTATTCGGATGCGCATGAAGGCGCGCGTTCCGGCTTCACGGACGAGACGGCATGGCATGAGGCGGAGGTGGACTTTCCGGAAGGACTCCAGCAAAAATTCACCGGACTCAGCAAGACGACAGATGCTGAAAAAGCTCTCATCGCATTGCGCAAGACATTGGCACAAAAGCCGATACCCCAATACAGCCATGACCCCGGGCGCATTTACGGCATGCCGTTCATGGGATGCGACATCCGGTTCCGCGTGGAGGGCAACCGCGTGACGGTCATTGACATAGACCCTGAAATAAAACAAAAATAGCATGACACCGGCAATCATCATCATAACAATACTCGCCTACTTCGCCACCATCCTTGCAATCTCCTGGTTCACAGGCAGGAAGGCCGACAATGCAGGTTTCTTCAGCGGCAACCGCAAGCAGTCCTGGTATGTCGTGGCTTTCGCAATGATAGGGTCAGCGATGTCAGGCGTGACGTTCGTTTCCGTGCCGGGCATGGTCGCGGCATCCGGATTCGGCTATATGCAGATGACACTCGGATTCATTGCCGGACAGCTGGTCATAGCCTTCGTGCTGGTGCCGCTTTTCTACAAGCTGAACCTGGTCTCCATCTATGGCTATCTGGAAAACCGCTTCGGCATCTCCTCGTACCGCACAGGCGCATGGTTCTTCTTCATTTCCAAGATGCTGGGCGCCTCCGTCAGGCTCTACCTCGTCTGCATCGCCCTGCAGCTCATGGTCTTCAGTCCACTGGGCGTGCCGTTTTATGTCAATGTTCTCGTGACAGTGCTGGTGCTCCTGGCCTATACATATAGAGGTGGAGTGAAAGCCGTCATCTGGATTGACTTCCTCAAGACGTTCTGCATGCTGGTATCGATAATCCTCTGTACCATCTTCATCAGCAAGGCTTTAGGCTTCACATTCGGCTCGATGTGCCACGCCGTGGCGGACAGCGGAATGTCCCGCATATTCTACTTCGACGATCCGGACCACCCGCAATATTTCTTCAAGCAATTCTTCGGCGGAATGTTCACACTGATAGCGATGACAGGTCTGGACCAGGACATGATGCAGCGTTCTCTTTCGTGCCGCAACGTGAAAGACTCGCAGAAAAACATCATCACAAGCGCATTGCTCCAGACAGTTGTGATTTTCCTTTTCCTGGTGCTGGGCGTACTGCTCTACCTCTTCGCCGGGACATACCAGATACCGGAAGCCGCAGGTGACAGATTATTTCCGGCCGTGGCGACAAGCGGACTCCTTCCTGCCCTGTGCGGCATCCTGTTCGTCCTGGGCCTGGTGTCCTGTTCATACGCTGCCGGCGGCTCCGCACTTACAGCATTGACCACATCATTCACGGTGGACATTCTGGGAACGAAAGGACGTATGGAAACGGAAACGAAGACATTGCGCCAGCGCGTCCATATAATCATGGCGGCATGTATGGGCTTGACTATCATCATATTCTCGCTGCTGAACAACACCAGCGCAATCGATGCCGTATATAAACTCGCGAGCTACACCTACGGACCGATTCTGGGAATGTTCGCCTTCGGCATATTGACGCGAAGAGAGGTGCGCGACGGCTGCGTCCCATGGGTTTCGATTGCCGCGCCACTGCTCTGCCTCGTGCTCCAGCTCAATTCCGAGCGCTGGTTCGGCGGTTATCAATTCAGCTATGAACTGTTGATTTTCAATGCTTTATTCACAATGCTAGGCCTGCTGGCGTGCAGCCGTCAAGGAAAGGCATAATCGTATACGACCCGAAACTACAATTAATGAAATGAAGAACAGAGAACAAACAATCATACGGACAAGCTGGGCAGGAGTCGGCATCAATGTCCTCCTGGCCGGTTTCAAGGCAGTCATCGGACTGCTTTCGAATTCCCTCGCCATCTTGCTCGATGCGGTAAACAACGTCACGGATGTGTTTTCCGCCAGTGTAACCATCATCGGCATGAAACTGGCCTCCAAACCGGCTGACAAGGAACATCCGTTCGGACATGGCAGGGCAGAATATTTCACGGCCGTACTCATCTCCGTAATCATCATATTGGCAGGAGGTTCGTTTCTCGTGGAATCATTCAAGAAGATTCTCCACCCAGAGCCGGCGGACTATTCCACGCCGATGCTCATCGTGCTGGCTGTAGCTGTCCTCGTGAAGATTCTGCTGGGGCATTTCGTGAAACGCATCGGCCACAGGGTCAATTCGGAATCACTGGTGGCAACAGGCGCCGACGCATTGTTCGACGCACTGGTAACAAGCGCCACTCTTGTCGCCGCCATCTGCGGAATGATATTCGGACACAGTCTGGACAATATCCCTATCGACGGCATCCTCGGCCTTCTTATCTCATTGATAGTCATCAAGTCAGGCTACACGATGCTGATGAGCCCGGTCAATGAGCTTATGGGTGAGCGCATCCCGGCAGGATTGACGAAAGCCATAAAGGCGGACATCTGCAAAATCAGTCCCGTACTTGGAGCTTACGACCTCCAGCTTCACAATTACGGTCCGAAACAGATGATCGGAGCCGTAAACGTGGCACTCCCGGAGGAAATGACCGCCGAGCAGATCCATTTCCTTTCGCAGCGTATCAGACGGGAGATATATGAGAAATACAGCGTTCTCCTGACGGTAGGAATCTATGCCGTAATCACCGGCAACAAGGAAATCGTCGAGATGCAGGATGCGATTTCATCCATAGCGATGTCGCGCCCCGGAGTGCTCCAGGTCCACGGCATGTTCATCGACACCGTGGAGCGCCATATCTCGTTCGACATTGTCATAGACTTTTCCGTACGCGACATCCTGTCATTGAAACAGGACATCACCGATGCCATCCTAGCGCGCTGGCCGGATTATTCCGTCCAGATCAATGCCGACAAGGATTGGTGCGACTAAAGGCCTTTGGCCTTGCCTTCGTCCCAGATGGCGTCCATTTCCGCCAATGTCATTTCCTTAAGGTTGCGGCCCTGTCTGAGGGTGTGTTCTTCCAGATATGTGAAGCGGCGGCGGAACTTGTCACATGCGCGGTTCAATGCCGTGTCAGGATTCAGTCCATAAAGTCTGGCGGCATTGATCACCGAGAACATGAAGTCGCCTAGTTCTTCTTCGGCGCGGTCTCTGGCGGTTCCCGGAACCGGAGTCATGGTATATCCTGCCGGAACGGTATCGCCCAGTCCCTCCTCTTCAGCCATCGCCTCAAGTTCCGCCTGGAATTCTCCCTGCTCTTCCTTGACCTTGTCCCAGACCTGCGACGGGCGTTCCCAGTCGAAGCCGACTCCCCTCGCCTTGTCCTGCATGGAATAGGCTTTCAGAATCGGTGGCAATGAATCCGGCACTCCGGAAAGGACACGTTTGTTGCCGCCTTTCTCCTTCATCTTCATCAGTTCCCAATTCTCGGAAACCTGCTCTGCATCAGCGGCTTTCCCCTCTGCAAAGACATGCGGATGACGGAAAATCATCTTCTCGCAAAGACGTTCCATAACGTCAGCGACATCGAATTTGCCTTGTTCTTCGGCAATCTTGGAATAGAATACAATGTGCAGCAGCAGGTCGCCAAGTTCCTTTTCCAGGTCCTTGTCGTCTTTCTTCATCACAGCATCACTGAGTTCATAGACTTCCTCCACGGTCAATGACCTGAGAGTATCCCACGTCTGCGCGCTATTCCAAGGGCATTTCGCCCTGAGTTTGTCCATCACATCCAACACGCGCCCGAACTGCGCCAATTTTTCTTCTACAGTATGTGCCATTATCAATGTCATTAAACAATACACTCCGGAATCCCGGTTTCAGTACATCTTTGTAAAATTAGCAAGAATCTGCAAGAATGCCATCTCATAGAACCGAAAAAGATGCCGGCGGAAAAATCCGTCGGCATCCTCATATAATTACAATAGCATTTAAGCTAAATCATCTGATTAATTCCATGGTGTTGCAAGATCTTCGCTAGATACATTCTCAACCCAAGTAATTGTCTTGGTAGTGTACAATTGGTGATGATCGCCTGCAAGGTTCTTGAACCATGTCTTGCCGTCACGCACTTCACTCTTGGATTTGCCGAGTCTCCAGTAGCCGATAAGTCCCTTGCTGTTAGAAGCTACAGACTTGATACTTTTTGCTACTTGGTCTGCACTTCTAGCATAATCCCACACACGGATCTCATTTGCCATAGTCTGGCAGCTTCCCCAGAAACCGTCACCAGGGGCCCATGGACCATTGTGACCGCCAATACCCATGAACGTCATGTATGGGAACTGGCCTTCATTGATAACCTTTGTCGCAATTTCCTTTCTGCCCGCAAATGAACCATTCACATAAATTGTCACATAAGTTCCGTCGAAGGTAACCGCATAGTGCTGCCACTTATTAGGCTCGATAGCGATAGTAGGGTTCAAATAGTCACCGATACCCTGGAACTGAGCAAGCGAATGAGCCTTGAAGCCATTCTCATCGTGCTGAGGATCCTCGAAACGTGCCATGAATTCACCGGTTCCAGGATTACAGAAGAACAAGTCTCTGTTACGACTGTAGGTATCAGCTACCTGCAGACGCATCTCAATCGTAAACTGAGGGATGTTGAACGCATCATCAGTCCTAAGTCCTGCTGCACCATAGAACTTAGGCAAATCATCAACAATTGCCGAAGAAATCACATACACATACGTAGCAGTACGTCCCGTAACATCCGCATTGCCGGAAACCTTCTCCATACGGAGCGGAAGCGCAAATGGAGTTCCAACCAAGTCATCCGGAAGAGGATTTATTGAAATAATGAATGGATCCTGAGAATATTTACCCGCAGGAATATTCACATTACCCCCAATCTCCACCAGATTTTCAGGAAGAGCCGCATAACTTGTACCTTCTGTTTCATTATATTTTTCCAATATATCGTTGTCGATAACCAGACGATACTCGGCGTCAACATCATTCTTATCGGTCAATGAAGGTGTAAGCGCAAGATTGGTGACACTGCTTCCAAGTGTCACTATCGTATTCGCGATACCCGGAGTGGCATTGCTTTCTACAAGGTATGCATGGACTCCAAGCTTATCGCCTATTGATCCAGCTGCGCCATATTCTGCATCGTTGCAGCTGCACGCAGCTAAGGAGACAAGAGCAAGAGCGCTATATTTAATAATATTTTTCATAAAAATTCTCATTTAAGATTTTTTCAATTTTTCCGAAAAACTAGTCCTTATTTTATGATTTCTTTCCCAGGAGCCGGATTCTGCTGTTGAATAGCCTTGCGCATCCATTTGAATGGAGGAGTATTCGTCCTTTCATTACTGAAACGATAAGCACCGAATCCGCCTTTCCTGAAGCCATTGGACGGTTTCCAGTCTGCAAACCCTACGAGAGACGGCATGACTTTCCTATCCCAATACTTTCCATCAGCATCAGACCATTGGTATCCTCCACTCAAGCAGTCCATTGCACTCTCAAGATTCTCTGTAACAATGAACTTCTTGGTAATCTCCTCTTCGGTCATTACTGATGAGAAAGCTCTAATCGTCTGGTCCAAACGCGACTGCAGACCGTAAGCTTTATTCATATAAGCCTGATTTACGAAATAATCAAAATACTTGGCAAGCTCGGCTGCATTAGGCTGCTGAGTATAATATCCATCAACGATGAATATCTTATCAGTTCCGGACTGTGGTCCGATATACTTACCCATCTCCTCAACGAACCAAGTGTAATACTGCCTGTTACGGCAAAGTGATCCACCATACTCACTCGGCTCGTAGTCGATATCGATACCGCTGAAACCATAGAGGTTCAAAGAATCGGCAACAGCCTTGGTCCATTTGATGATGGAGTTATGGATAGCCTCTTGATCACCATCTTTCCAGCCCCAGTAATCCTTACGCTCCTGAACAGTCTGATATTCAGCAGGTGAGTAGAAACATCCGACTTCAGCAACGAATGAGCAGATAAGCACCTTGGTACCCTTTACCTTGGTAACGAAATCGAGGTCTGCCTTCTTGGTAGGGGTAAGATGGGCATTGTTCCACAAAGAAATGATATCCATAGAGTCCGGAACAGCCTGAAGCATGCTGGCAGTAGAAGCACCGCCTTCTCCCCATTCACTGTACCATCCGAATGAAACAGAGTGGTCGCTTTTCTTATAAGCCCTGAGTGCCTCATAATAAGCATCATCCTTAGTGATTTCGGTCATTGGTCTATCGAACTCCTTCGGCTCAGGTGTTGTCCAGTCACTACAGCCAGCCACAGCGAAAACCGCAACTGCCGGAATGAGAGCTTTCAATATATTGAATTTCATATTCATCTGATTTTATAGATTAATTTTTCTTGGCCCAGAAAAGATCTACGGACTCGTCATCCTTGCCACCGAGCAAGCTTACAGCATTTGCATAATTGTCTTTGTTCAATGTATGCTCCTTATAAGAGTAGCGAAGTCTGCGGAGACCGCGGGCATTGTTGGTGATTACACCATTTGAAAGGTTGTCGATAACCGGAGCAAGTTCAGGATAACCTGTTCTTCTGTACTCTGTCCAAGCCTCGATACCCATAGGATAGTTGGCAATCCATTTCTGTGTAATGATTTTTTCAAGTTTCTGCTCCTTGGTTGCGCTCTCGCTCCATGCGATTGTAACCTTGGTGTTTCTGGTGTAATTAGGGAATCTGCCTATTGGATCGTTCTCATAAGAAGCAGGAACGCTGCTGCCATCAGCTACATAAGCAGAATATCCGCTTGAAACGCCCCACTGTTCCATCGAAAGTTTGATACCATGCTCATAGAACTCTTTAGCGTTTCCTGAGATCCAGCCGTTCAGAGCTGCCTCAGCAAGGAGGAACTGTGATTCTGCTGCCACAAATATAGGAAGCTTGTCTTTAGCATCGAAAACCGGCATTGAGTATCCGCCTACAAGTGCCTTATCGAATGCGGCTTTACCAGAACGCATTCCGAGATATTTACCGTTTGTAGACTTGGTGAAGTATGCCGGACGTCTAGGGTCATTGTAACCGTTCATGTAATCCACGATAGACGAGCCGCTTCTGAGGTCTCCCCAGGATGCGCTGGCCAGCTGATAAGGGTTCGGCTGGGTGCGCGGGTCCATCATGGCATTGTCAGCATTGACATTGATGAAACCGAACGGAGATTCATAAGCTGATTTGAATGCTTCTTCGTCACCGGAGCGGAGCGCCGCACGCATGATGTATGAGTTTGCAAGTTTTGCCCATTTGGCATAGTCTCCTGCGAATACAGGGTCCTGAGCTGCAATAGGCTTCTTGTCAGGATATGCAGATGCATAGCCGGCAAGTACGGAAGCAGCATTCTTGAGGTCCTCGATAATGTTCTTGTAGACGTCCTCGTTCTTGTCATAAGCCACATACATCTGACCATCAGATACCTGGCTGTAAGGAATAGGACCATACATATCGGCTACACGCATCATAGCAGCAGCGCGGAGAAGATTGGCCATTGCATAATAGTGACCTGATGCGCCGGTGAACTTCTCGATTTCGAAATAGTTCGCATAAATGTCGAGGAACATTGTCTCGTAAGGAATATTGTTCCAGGCATCGGATGCATTGAAAGTATCGAAGTTCTGACCACCCCAACGGTTGGACAAAGTGTAGTATCCGCCAAGAGAACCGACCATCTGGTCAATCATCTGGGAATTATTCTGCTGCACATACATAAGAGATTCGATCATCGTCGGAATGAGAACTGACGGATCCGAACTCTTGATTGCATACGGGTCTGTATTATATTTCTCGAAATTCTTTGTACATCCTCCAAGTACGCTGAGGATAGCGCAGAAAGCGAAAACTTTGATTAATTTGTTCATGATATTCTTCGTTTTTAGAACTGGAGTTTAACATTGAAACCGAAATTTCTGGTGCTTGGAAGCATGAAATAGTCAACTCCCTGGTAATAGTTGTTGCCTGTGGCAGCTGAAAGTTCCGGATCGAACGGTGCCTTGCAGTAGATCATTGCAAGATTACGTCCTACTACGCCCAATGTAAGATTCAGCTTGTCGTTGAACCACTTCTTAGGGAAGGTATAGTTCAATGAAAGTTCCTGGAGACGGACGTTGGTGGCATCATAGAGGTAGAATGCATCATAACCTCCCTGAGCAGTACTGATTGTCGTATAGTAATCTTTTGCTCCAAGTTTACCATAGTTTACAGCAATTCCGCCTGCATCACGCATTGCGGCAGATGCTTCTGAAACGCCGTAGTAGTCAAGAATACCCTGGGTAGCAGAGTAAACGAGACCGCCTACACGTGCGGTGAGCACTACTCCGAGGGAGATTCCCTTGTATCCGAAGTTGTTGCTCCATCCGAAGTTGCCCTTAGGTGCAAGCTGTCCGGCCTTGTAAGCCTCGATTTCTTCTACCTTGATGTTGCCGTTGTTGTCCACAGCCACGTTACCGTTGAGGTCGCGTGCCACTCTGTGCTTGATATAGATATCAGAAAGAGAACCGCCTTCGCGGAGGATTACCTGAGGAGCCACGTTGGCTGCACCCAACCAGTCTTTCTCGATTCTGTCCACGTCTACCGGAAGACCGGTGATAGGGTCAGGAATACCATGAGCGAGTTCCTTTACCTTGTTCTTGTTGAAGGTATAAGTGAAATTGCTGCTCCAGCTGAAGTCACCCCATTTGTTGTCATATCCGAGAGCGAGCTCGACACCCTGGTTCTCGATGTTACCTGTCTGTGCCACGAAGTTCTTGTATCCTGAAGACGCAGAAAGCGGAGCATAGATGGTCTGGTTGTAAGTATTGGACTTGTAATATGTTACATCCAAAGAGAGGCTTTCGAGGAAGCGTACGTTGAGACCTATTTCCCATGACTTGGTATCCTCCGGCTTGAGGTTGTAAGCAGGATAGGTATCGCTCTTGCTCCAGTTGTGTGTCTGGTCGCTGTACTTGTAGCTAGGATTTGAAAGAAATCTGTCAAATGGAGAAGCTACCTGTGAATATGAACCGCGGACTTTCATGAATGTAAACCATGAAGGCATCTCGAACATATTGGAAACGACGGCAGAAAGACCTGCTGACCAGTAGAAGAATGACTTGTTGTCCGTGAAAGCGAGCTGTGAAGCCCAGTCATTTCTTCCGGTGAGGGTAAGGAACAGCATGTTGTTCCATCCTGTCTCGACAGAAGCGAAGACAGCCTGTGTCTGATCGTGCCATCCCTCCTGGTTGCCCTTGTAATTGACAGCAGTATTGAGGTTGTTCGTAGCGAAGTGGTTAGGCAGGATGAGGTCACCGGCAGCGCGGGTCATCTCATATCTCTGGTCATTGATGGATGCACCGGCATTCACGATCAATCTCCAGTCACCCCAAGTCTTGTCGACATTGGCAATGATATCACCATAGAATGATCTGTCGGTCATGTTGTCCAGCATGTAACCACCGTTTTCACCTGCGAATGTGGTCAATGTAGTCGCATAGTACTTGGTGGTCTGGCGATATGTAGACTCGTCCAGACGTGCACGTGCGGTAACATTCAGCCATTTGAAAGGAATGTACTGGAGAGAAGCATTGTACATGTAACGACGCTTGTTCATGTCACGATCATTGCGGTTCTGCACCCAGTAAGGGTTCTGGATATTGTGGGAACCCTCGGAATATGGCCAGTACTGTGTCTTGACACCTGTTACAGGGTTCCATCTTTCATAGAGGCGCACCTCATTGAAATCATCTCCTCTCGGGAAGAGGTAAAGACCAGGAAGAGGGTTGAAATAAGTACCCTGTGATACGAGGTTGTGGTCTTTCTGGATAATGAAGCTTGCACCGAAATCGAGGATGAGCTTGTCCTTTGCAAACTTGGCAGTATTGCGCGCGGTGAAGTTGTATCTGTCGTAGCTGCTCTCAGGAACAATACCGGTAGTATTGGTAGTGGTAGCGGAGATGTAGGTCTGGTTCTTGGCTGTGCCTGTGGAAAGTGAAACAGAGTTGATTACATCTGTACCGGTATTGAAGAATTTGCGAGGGTCATAGCTGTATGTGTCAGGAAGTTCTGCTCCCCAGCTGTTGTATCCGGCGCTCTTTCCGTAACGGTCCTGCATGTCAGGCATCATGTATGCCCTTGAGAATGTGGTGCTGTTGCTGATTGTCACCTTGGTGGCACCTTCAGCGCCTTTCTTGGTGTTGATGATGATGACACCGTTCGCTGCTTCTGAACCATAAAGTGCTGCTGCAGAAGGACCTGTAAGCATGTTCACAGACTCGATATCCTCAGGGTTGATGTCGGCAGCTGACTCTGAGCTGACCATAGTGGACATTGTACCGCCGGAACCGCCGAAGCTCTTGTTGTACATAGGCACACCGTCGATCACGTAAAGAACGGTATTGTTCTTCTCGATGGACTTCATACCACGCATAACGACACGTGTGGTACTTCCCGGGCCGCTGGCTCCTGAATTGATCTGCACACCGGCAACTTTACCGACGAGAGAATTCACGAAGTTGGCATCCTTTACTGTAGTGAGTTTGTCAGAAGTGACTTTCTGCACATTGTAAGAAAGAGTTTTCTCCTCACGTTTGATACCGAGCGCGGTTACTACGACCTCATCGAGGAACTCGCTTGATACTTCCAAAGAGAAATTCAATGTGCTCTGACCTGTCCATGCGGCTTCAGCGTCCTTGTAGCCGAGAATGCTTACGACAATGACATCATTCTTTTCGAGACCGGTCAGTTTGTATTCGCCATCAATACCGGAGATGACCGCTCCGGCCTTATCGCGAATCATGACGGCTGCCCCTGCAACGGGACCGTTGGAATCGGTAATTCTACCTTCAACTACCCCCCCCCGAGCCTCCTGGGCATTTGCAACGAAAGGAATAGCGACATTCAGGGCTCCTGCGGCAAATAGTGCCACGCATGCCCTTAAAATCGTTTGCTTCAAGTGTTTAAACATAATTGATTTTGTTAATTTATGTGGTGAATATAATTCACAAGCGCACAAAATTACAACACTTAAATCAATATTCTATCATTTTTGAAAAATATTTAATCAGAATTAGCACATTTCGGCAATTTTTTTATCATAATTGGGCTAAAACCGCACTTTTCAAACTTTTTAAACTTTTTAAGTTAACATACCCTCTGAACCATGGCGCAAATTTGAGTCTGACTTGTTTTCCGCTGAAAATTCTTATATTTGAAGTTTGGTCGCCGGAAATTATGGCGGACAACATTTTATTATGAGAAAGATATTTTTCCTTTTGGCAGGCATTGTCACATCAGCATTGACAATATCATGCAGCGAAGAAGGTACCGGACGCAGGCCCGGCACCGATGACGGATACATTGAAATTTACGAGAATCCGAACTGGAAGATTTCTGCGGACGCGGCAGGACTTTCGGCTGATGTTTCGGTGAAGAGCATCAGCAACGAATACTATTATATGGATGTCATACGCCTGAACGAGTTCACAAGCACTTTCGGCAGCGACATGAAAAAGTATCTTCTGGATGAAGCCCGCATGGTAAGGCAGCAGGCGGCGCAGGAGAACAAGTCATTCAACGAGTTCGTGTCCCGGGGAAGCAGCAGCGTGTCATTCAGCGACTTGACGGCAGAGTCATGGGTAGCCGTGGCATTCGGGCTGAACAAGGATTGGACATTGACCGGAGCATACGTATGGACGACCTTCGACATAGACAAATTCGTACTGACATTGAACCCTTCATGGAAAATAAAATATGACGGCAGGAAAGTCGATACCCAGGACGGCGTGTCGCAGGACGTGGATGTCATCAAGGTGGAAAGCTCCGACGGCAAGGATTACTGCCTGGACATTGTGATGGCAAATGACCTGAAGTCATGGTACAACAATGACTTGGCCCAGTACATCCAGGATGAGCCGAATTACTACAACGGCGACATCTACAATGGCGGGATGGAGCTTCTCTTCGACAGGATGCGTTCAGGAGACTGGAAGGCAGTGGCTTACGGCGTAACGCCAAAGGGCACGCCGACCGGAGAATATGCCGTGCTGGACTATACGGTAAAACCGGAAACGGCATCGGCGGAGTTCAACAGATGGCTGGGCGCGTGGAAGTTCTCCGGAAAGGATTCGAAAGGAAACCAGGTGTCATACGACATCAACATATCGTCCGTCGATCCGAACTATATCTTCAAGGTAGAGGGCTGGGAAACCGGTTCGCAGAGTAAGCAGCCAATGGACGGCTATTCTTTCGAGACGATATATAACAGATTCAGTGACAAGATGTTGTTCAACGGATTGTATCTCGAAACATATCAGGACAACAATAACAAGGACGTAGATTTCTGCTTCTACGGCAATTTCGATTTCAACGGGGAGCAGTTGGTTCTCACGGACGGGCTCACAATCGCCGAGGCCACTCTTGCCAATGACGGCAATCCTGGCACCGTCAGCGGCTGCAGTTTCGATTACGTTGAGAACAACAAGACCTACCCGTCGACGTTCAAGTCAATGCAGTACATGGATTTGCCTGTTTCCAGCGACGAGGTGCTGATATACAATTCCAACGTCCCGCTTTTCCCTATCACGATGACACGCAGCACTTCCGGCAGGAGCATCTCAACGGCATCGGCACACAGCACCAAGGTTCTGCGAGTAAGACCGGCAAGACACATCAGCGGCAATGCTTCCGCAACATCCTCCAAAGCAAGGCGGAATCCGGGGACGCGCAAGTGATAGGAGCCGCCGGATGGCCAAGTTATGAAATGCGCACCTGGCGATCTTGGGGCAACCCCGAAAACGCTTACCTCTCGTGCGTAAAAAGGCCGGATTTACTCACGACATGACGTTTTTTCAGCACGACGTGCGCGGAAAACGTTTTAATGCTCACGGGGAGTCACATAACATGGAAATGACCATCAGTAAAGACCATGTGGCAGAGAAGCCCC
>OHTZ01000064.1_pt1 | contig 72434 bp, 60 predicted proteins | sample 1579011 | NCBI WGS metagenome assembly OHTZ01 (sample SAMEA3879603, study PRJEB24766) | human gut metagenome | biome: human-associated habitat; feature: feces | place: USA | collected 1985/1987
TTTGCTATGTCCTTTGTTTCTTGGTTGTCTAAAATTTCTTTTTTTCAAACTTTTCTCCCTCCCTGTCTCTTATGACTGCTCTGTCATGGTATAAGCAATTTCCGTCTTACCATCTTTTTTTGCCTCTACCGGAATGGACTGATACGTTTCACAGGATTCACCACGCTCCAGACTTCCGGTTAATTTCCAGACAAGTACACCTTTTTTCGGCTGGTATTTTAACAGCGTGATGCCATCCACGCCTTCTTTTAAATCGTCTTCCTCAGCAAAAGAAGATGCGTTTTGAATCTCCAGTTCCTTTGGATTTACGGAAATCGTAACGACTTTACTTTGTCCTTTTTTTAAGTTTCCGGCGTTGATTTGCAATTCATAATGACTGCCCTGTCTGACTTCCATCTGTTTTTTGGTCGTCTGCACTTTGACGGTGTACTGTTCAACCACATCCAGTACACCAAAGCCTGTCATTTCACCACCAATGCTGTAAAGCTCATTGCCACAGGCCGCCAAAACAGACTCCTGTTTCTTCAGATTCATGGCAGATACTTCGCTCCACTCATCCAGATAAGCGTCGTATACATAAACGTCTTTTGTCTCACTTTCTTTTACCAGATAAATTTTACCGCGAATCACTACCGGTGCCGCAAAACGGTCAGAAACCGTATACGGACACACCGTTCCCGGCTCTTCCCATGTATTTTCTTCCGGCAGATACTCCTCAAAAAATAAACTTGATTCTTTCTCTTTCAAAACAAACACACGATTATCTACGGCTGCCGCTCCAAGAATCGTACTGGTTCCCGGCATAACGGTTGTTTCCCATGTATCTGTATTTAAGTCATAAACATCCACCCGGTCTGTAGCTCCTGCTTTTGAAAAAGCATATACTTTTTTGTCACAAACGGCTGTGGAAAGATTCGTTCTTCCCTCTTTCATGTCTGCCTTTTTCTGCCACTGCTTACTCTCTGTATGATATACATAGACATTTTTCAATGCTTTCGCATCTGTCTTTGTGCTTGTCTGTCCACCGATTACGTAAATATCTTTGCTATCTGCAATCATGGCTGCCTTGCAGATACCGGAGACATTTCCCGGATAATCCGGCAAACTCTCCCATGTTTTCTTTTCCGTATCAAATGCAGCAAAGGAGGAAAGTGAGCCGGTTTCATTCTCACCGCCAAGTACATATAATTTCTCACCTGCTGTTACAACCGATGCATTTTTACGTGATTTCTCCATCGGTGTCTGATAGACCCATTCCGACTGGCTTGCCGTGTTGTAAACCATACGTGAAGCTTCTCCGGTCAGCGTTTTATTTTCTCTTGCCGTAACGGTAAAGCCAAGTGTTTTTCTAACTGTATCATTTGTATACAGATACTCATAACTTGTGCCGGTCACAATCGTTTCTCCGATTTTTCTGCTTCCATCGTAAATACAGACAACATATTCTTTGGCATGTTCGACCGGCTGCCATGTCAGTGTATAACTGTCCTGTCCTTTTATCCCTGTCACTTCCGGAATGGCAAAACATTTTTTCAAATGCAGCGTATAACTGCCGGTTGCTTTGTTTTTTGCACTAACCTTTATGTAGCGTCTTTTGTTGTAACTGCCCACAAAGGAAAAGTTTTTGTTCGTTCCGGTATTATCCGCATAGCCAACCCGCTCTTTACTCTCATCATACATGGTTGCCTGCGTATCCATGGCAGAATCGGTATATACCTCATACGCAATGCCCGGTTTCGTGTCAAAGTAGAAATAGTTTTCCTGACCTTCTTTGATAATGTCTCTGGTAATTGGCTCATTTTCCTTTAACTGAACAGCTCCATCAAATCCTACTACTTCATAATTCACGGCAAAATACGGATTTCTGTCTAACTCTGCTTGATATGTGCGGTTTGTGTTTTCTGCAACCAGAGTGGCACCATAATTATTCTCCCCCTGATGCCATCCTTTCACAAGCGCCGTCACATCCAGTGAATAACTTCCTTTTTTCTGGATGCCGGTCTTGGCTGCTGCCTCTGCCTCATAAGCCGGACGGTTGTTGAACGTCAGTTTTTTCGCAGACCATTTATCTTTTACTTTGTGCACAGAAATATCAAATGTTTTTCCTGCTCCCATTTTTAATGTCTTTTTATTTTTGATATGTAACGCTGCACTTCGTATCTGTGCATTCGGCTTTTTCAAATCCGCTATCGCTGACATCTGAACAAATCCAATACATTTATTCGCCTGTAAAAGCAGTGATTTATCATAGGTAAATGTTCCGTTTGGTGCTCCGCTGTAGGCTGCTCCTACTTTTACATTTCTGCTGTGTTTGTCCGTTAGATAACTGGTACGCATCTCCATCGGGAATTTTCTCTTTTTACTGTTCCACCATTTCTTTGACGGCGTCACGGTAAGTGTCTTTTTCTTCTTGTTATATTTGACTTTTACTTTAGAAGTAGAAACTCCGTTGGCATCGGTCACAATTGTATGCAGACGCTGGTATTTTTTCTTGCCCTTTTTCGTTTTGAAATATACCTGATTTCCTTTTACCTTGATTTTCATTTTTCCGGTATTGATTTTGAACGTCCACTTCTTTGCCTTCTGCTTTTTCGACACGGTAATAACTTCCTGCACACGTTCCGGGAAAATGTTATAGGTAATGCTTGTGTTTTTTAACACTTTTGGGTAAGAAACGACATTTTGGTTTAATACATCGGTTTGTTTGAATTTCTTGGGATTGCTGATTTTTACATTTGCTGATTTGACTTTTTTCCCTTTCAAAGCCCACGATATAGAATTGGAATCACGTTTTAGGGTAATCACCGATTTTTTATTGGATTTTTTTGATACTTGAATGGTTAAATCCGTAGATTTTGTCTGATATTTTTTCTTTCCCACTTTTTTCATTGTTGTATCAATTTCTTTCCATACGCCCTTCTTTTTATAGTGAACCGGCATCGAATACGCGACTGCCGTAAAACTTCCATCGGATAATGCAAACTGCTTAAGGAATCGGTTTCTTTTATTGATTAGCTCCTTGGTAATCTTCGCATTGACTGATACGGTGTCCGCTTTTACCTCTTTCCATGCCGCCCCCGGTAAATGCACTCCCGATAGCAGCAGTGCCGCCGCGGCCGCTCCGCCAACAATTTGTTTGCATTTTCTTTCTGTTATTTTCATAATTAAACTCTCCTCTCTATTTATTCGTTCATTTTTTTATTATAATAGAGAAAAGTTTATTTGAAAAGGAACAGTAGCTCCATTTTCAGGAACTACTGGTAATGTTTTTGCATGATTTTGTCGAAAAATTACATTTTTTCTGCAAGTTCCATAATCCACTCTTTTTTCGGAATAACTGCCAGCCAATCCTTTGGAAGAGCGTCCATCTCATAATAGAGTCCTGCTAATCCTCCTGCTACAGCACCTACCGTATCGGTATCATCTCCAAGATTCACCGCCTTTAACACACACTCTTTGTAACTCGTTGTATTTAAGAAGCACCACAGGGCAGCCTCCAAAGTGTCAACTACATAGCCACTGCTTTTTATCTCATTTTCCTCTAACATTTTAAATTTCTGCAAATCCCACAAACGTGAATAGTACTGCATTTCTTCTAATACATTTTCATCACAGAAAGAATCTAAATACTGCTTACATTTATGGATGCTTGACTCCACTGTGTCAAATTTATCGCCGGTGCCATAAACCATATCCGCTATTACCTTAGAATAAATCAGACATCCCAGTTTGCTTCTCATATGTGCGTGGGTTAAGGCAGACAAATTGTAAATGATTTCAGCCCCACTCATTTCATCACCGGCGAGCTCTTCACTATAATAAAGCGCTGCCGGAAGTATCCGCATCAGCGAGCCATTTCCATTATTAAACTCTCCCTTTTCTCCACACAAAAGAGGTTCTGTTCCTCTGCCGTAATTCATAATTGCTTTGCAGGTAGAGATACCACAATCAAAATTTTCCTGATACGGTGTGTAATCACCATATAAAATCCAATTACTAAATTTGTCCATCAACCGTTTGTAATCCGGCGGTTGTGTTTCTATCTCTCCCAGCCACTCCATCGTGGCAACTGCCATACTGGAATCATCTGACCATGTACCGGCCGGCTGATTATGTGTTCCGTATCCTATCATGTCCGTTATCGGATTGTCTTTTAATTCGTCACGAGACACAAACTCCACCGGAACTCCCAGGGCATCTCCGATGACCAAGCCCATTATGGAGGCTGCATATTTCTTTTTTAATTGGTTCATTTTATATCACCCCTATCAACACAATAAGTCCTGCCACCGCAAAAGCAAGAACCAAATACATTATGATAGCCAGTCCTCGTTTTATCAAAATTTTCTTCCACGAGTCAGTATAGTTGACGCCTTCCATTCCTTCAATAAGCCATATTTTACTATGTCCTACCCATAAGCACTTTCACAATTTCGCCTATATTTTCTATGATATAATCTGGTTTTTCGCATTCTTTTTCAACGCTCTGATACTTTGCAAATCCCTGACGTACCCAAATCGTTTTCATACCGAGCTGCCTTGCCGGAACAATATCATTTTCAAGTCTGTCTCCGACCATTATTGCATTTTGTGGATTACAGCTAGCCTGCTCAAGCGCTAACTTAAAGATTCTCAAATCCGGCTTTTCATACCCCGCTTCTGCGGAAGCTGTGACAACATCAAAATAATGCAAAACTCCCCAATTATGTAATCTCTTTTTTGTCCCCGCTAATTGATTTGCAATAATGCCCAATTTATATTTGCCTGACAAAGCTTTTCTAAACTACTGTCCCATTCCGGCAAAGTGACTCCGTAAGCCTGTGCCGCCTGTTTTATCGGTTTAGGACTTACTTTTGCCGCCTGATGCACTTTTTCCATAAATTCATCACGTTCCAAGCCCTTCGCACTTATCACGTAACTGCATCTGCTTTCATAAACATCCGATTCATCAACCAGTGTTGAACCTACATCTAAAAACACCCATTTTATCTCACTCATCCATACCCGCCTCCTATTTCTTGAAATATTTCACCTCAAATCCACTAGGCAATTGACTGAAAATTCAAAATTCGCTCTAGCAGTCAACCTTTTTCGCTGTCTTCGTTGACTGCTTTTAAGCTTTTTCTTGACTAGGTCACCCTTTTTCGCTGTCTTCGTTGACTTATTTTACATTTTTTGAAATACCAGTCATCCCATCCCCAAATTCTACTTACTCGCCTTTATAAAATTCACGAATCTTATCCATGCGTGCGGTCATTCCGACGAAAAGCCGATCAACAAGCGTAATGGCTGCCATGGATTCTACTACAACAACCGCACGAGGCATAATCACCGGGTCATGGCGGCCTTTAATCTCGATTTCTACGTTTTCGCCATCGCGGTTTACGGTTTCCTGCGGCTGGAAAATCGAAGGCGTTGGCTTGAATGCGGCGCGAAGCACAATATCATCACCGTCGCTCATGCCGCCTAAAATTCCGCCGGCAAAATTCGTATGTTTTTTCACCCTGCCGTCCGCTCCCATATAGAAACCGTCATTATTTTCGGAACCACATTTATCAGCAACGGCAAAACCAGCACCAATTTCAACACCTTTTACCGCACCAATAGAGAAAATCGCTGCGGACAGCATAGCATCTAACTTGCCAAAAACCGGCTCTCCGATTCCTGCCGGCATGCCGCTGATTACACATTCAATCATACCACCAACGGAATCATGTGCCTCCATTTTTTCTGCCAGATAATCTTCAGCAAGAGAAGACTTTTCCAAATCCGGCATGCGCAGCGGACTCTTTTCAATGTTCTCCAAAGACATCTTTTCTTCCTCGCATACAAATGGTCCAATCTGCTTTGTGTAGGCAGTTACGGTAACTCCAAGCTCGCTTAAAATTTTCATAGCAATAGCACCGGCTGCCACGCGGCCAATAGTCTCACGCCCGGAGGAACGTCCACCGCCTCTGTAATCGCGGAATCCGTATTTGGCATCAAACGTAAAATCCGCATGACCCGGGCGAAATACATTTGCAATGTTGGAGTAATCACCGGATTTCTGTGAGGTGTTCACGACAACCATGGAAATCGGCGTTCCGGTTGTCTTTCCTTCAAATACACCGGACATGATTTTTACCTTATCGCCTTCTTTGCGGGGCGTCGAATATTTCGTCTCGCCCGGTTTTCTTCTATCAAGACACTTTTGTATATCCTCTTCGGAAAGGGAAATGCCAGCCGGCGCACCATCGACAACAACTCCTACTCCCTCGCCATGAGATTCTCCCCATGTCGACACGCGAAACACTTCTCCCCATATTGAACCTGCCATACGACAAACACTTCCTTTCTCTACATTTCTTCATTGAACTTTTCTGCGTTCTATTGTATAATAATTTTACAACAATTGAAAGGAGATTTTTATGTTTAGTCAGTTTTTTGGTCAATATTTATTAGATAACCAGAAAATCACCGCTGAGCAATTTTCCTCCTGCATGAAATACATTAAAGACAATCGCGTCAAACTGGGGTTAATTGCAGAGAACGAGGGGTTATTAACTCGCAATCAAGCGAATGAATTGAATTATTTGCAAATGCAGACAGACAAACGTTTTGGTGATTTGGCTGTGGAGAAGGGTTACTTAACGGAAGCAGATGTAAATTATCTGCTTGGTCGCCAGGGAAATCCGTACCTGATTTTCATTCAGGGGCTGGAAGAAAACGGCATTATGAGCCGTGATGAAATTGAGACAGCTCTTGATGCATTCCAAAAGGAGAATGGTTTCTCCGATGAAATTTTAAAAGCAATTCAGGATGGTAATATCGAAGGTATGATTCCTGCATTTGTTGATGCGAAAGATTCTCGTTACCAGTCGTTGATTGGTCTTACATTAAGAAACATTGTACGTTTTGTAAGTTCTTACATACGCATCGAGAAGGGACAGTTTGTCACCTCTCACAGTGCAAAGTATATTGCTTACCAGCATACAACCGGTGATTATGATGGTTTTCTTGGTTTCACCTGTGATGATGACAGCATTTTAGCGCTTGCCGACGGTTACGCAAAAGAAACTTTTGATACGGTCGATGAAGACGCTTTGGATTCGGTTTGTGAATTTACAAACTGTGTCAACGGACTGTATGCTACTGAATTAAGTTATCAGGATACAACCATCGATATGCAGCCGCCGGAATTTAAATTTGATTCATCCATTGATGGAGAAGGCGAGTTCTATGTATTGCCGGTTTACATTGACGGCAAACATTCAGACCTTATTGTAAAATTAGGCTAGATAAAGGAGATTGGAACTATGGCAAAAATATTGATTGTTGACGATTCCCGTACGTCGCGTCGTATGCTTCGCAACATTCTCGTCGAGAATGGACACGAAGTCATCGGGGAAGCAGAGAATGGTCAGATTGGATTTGAAAAGTATATTGAATTAAAACCGGATATTGTAACACTGGATATCACGATGCCGGTTCTGGACGGTCTTGGTGCATTGAAGAAAATCATTGCTTATGATGAAAATGCACACGCAGTAATGGTTACTGCTGCCGGACAGAAAAACAAAATGGTGGATGCCATTAAATTAGGCGCAAACGAATTTGTTCAGAAGCCTTTTGAGCCGGACCAGATTTTGAGCGTCATAGGGAATATTACAAAATAATAACTATTCAGGACACAAGGTGTAGAAATGAATGAAACGTCGTGCTTGCACGTAAGAATCATTCATTCCTACACCTTGTGTTCGAATAGGGCTCTCCACCTCAAAATGAGCATTTTTAGCCTTGTCAAAGGCGATATAGAACACGAAGTGTTCGAAATGCGAATTGATAGGTGGAGAAGTCCTGAATAGTTATTATTTAGCTAATTCTAAAACTGTTTTTTCGCTTGTTTCTCTGATTGATACCAGTTTCTTACCATCCACACAGATACGGCGGCAACGAATGCGAGTACAACCATATACACAATCTTAGCGACAAGTGCCGGTGCATAAGTATTTAAAATCACGTCGGTAAACCGGATAAATACATACACAATGATTGGCGTAAGCCATGCGGCAAGTCTCTTCTTTTCCAAATAATTCTTTCCAACCAAAAAGGCAACGCCCATGTAAACAAGTACAACTAAAATGTTGCGGACGGCGTCCAAATATAACGATGCGGTAGATGTCGATAAAATACTTGCTTTTGCCATATCAGTTCCGGTAAATGCTCCTACGTTAATCCGTATCGCATAATAAAGCTGGAATCCATAAGTAAGAAGCGCAGCTCCAAGACCAAAACCAAGTCCTACCGTTGTTGAGCGGTACAAGGAACGCTGCTTGGTGTTTGTCAAATAAACACCCCAGTACAATCCTGCTGCAACAAAAACACTGCCCGCAAGTGCTTCAACAAACGCAACCACAACCGCATTTCCACCGGTCGCATTTAAAACATCCCGCATTTTCGTAAGTGCAAGAAGTCCTAAGAAACTGTAGATAATTTCCTGCCAGAAATATCCCATGATTCCGTAACCAATGGCTCCGAGCATTCCACGCTCCACTTTACTGGACTGTTTCCATAAGATATAAAAAGGAATCAAAACGGCAATCAGTGGCAGCAAAATTGCCATCACATAGCCCATCATTTGTCCTGTTGATACCATAGTTTCCTCCTTCTCAGTGAGTCTCTCTTTTGTTAGAATCCAACACGAATTCTCGTAATAAATGTATCAAACTGAGAAATGGTTTCGTTAAATTCTTTTTCAGTCATGGTTCCTGTCAAAAAACCAAATTCATCTGCAATTCCACCATCTACCGGTGTAACCTCTTCAAACAAATCTTCTGCTTTTGCTTTTTCACTTGCGCCGATGCGGACGAAGAAACGGTTTTTCATTTCATCCATCGGAGCAACTTCCTGTTTTTCATCTTCCCAGATTGTCATCACATTGACATTCATATGTTTTACTGCATCAACCACATCCGATACAACTGCGCTTGCTGTTGCCTCTTTTCCGGCACCTTTACCATAAAACATAACATCACCAAGCATGTTTCCTGTCACACAGATTGCATTAAATACATCATTCACTGCGTACAGCGGATTGTCTGCCTGAATCATCTGTGGTGCGACCATTGCATACAATTTATTTCCTTCTTTACGGCTTGTGCCAAAGATTTTAATAGCAGCGCCAAGGGCTTTTGCATATTTGAAATCTTCTGCCGTAATTTTGGTAATTCCTTCGGTATAAATATCCTCGTAATCCACCTGCTGTCCGTATGCTAAAGAAGTCAAAATCGCAATCTTACGGCAGGCATCATATCCTTCCACATCTGCGGTCGGGTCTTTTTCTGCATAGCCAAGTTCCTGTGCCTCTTTCAAAACGTTGGCAAAACCAGAACCTTCCTGTGCCATCTTCGTAAGGATATAGTTTGTCGTTCCATTTAAAATACCATTAATCTGCTCGATTCGGTCAGCAGTCAGACTCTGGTTTAACGGTCTGATAATCGGAATACCACCGCCGACACTCGCCTCAAACAAGAAGTTTACCGTCTTGCTCTTTGCGATGTGCACAAGCTCTGCTCCATAAGCAGCCACTAATTCTTTATTGGATGTACATACACTTTTTCCGGCTAACAAAGATTTTTTCACAAATTCATAAGCCGGTTTCGTTCCGCCCATGGTCTCTACAACAATATCCACTTCCGGGTCTTCTAAGATAACATTAAAATCATGTACTACTTTGGACTGAATCGGGTCGTCCGGGAAATCACGAAGGTCTAATACATATTTCACTTCAACTTCCTGTCCGGCTCTCTTTGCAATAATTTTTGCATTTGTCTGAATCACCTTAACAACACCGGAACCAACCGTTCCATAACCTAACACTGCAATTCGAATCATTTTTTCCTCCATTTCCAAATCAAAAGTCTTACTCTTCGCTAGACTCTTCACTTTTGCTTTTCAGCACTTTATCAACTTCCTGCCACTCTTCTTTTGTGAGAAGGCTTCCCGGATTAATACTAAGAATCAACCGTCCCTTGTGGTTTACCACAAAGTCGGCATACGCCGTCTTTTTCGTGTGCACAAGTGCCGGGAAATCCTGTATTTCATCGCCATCCGCCTGAATAATATTCGCAACACCATCCACTAAAACGGCTGCTTTCCCCTGCGGCAGCTGAAACACCAGATACTTGGTCTCCCCTGTTACGGGCACCGGCGGCAGAACCAGTTTCTTTTTCAGATTTAGCAAAGGAACCCACTCATCACGGATTGAAACAATGCCTAAAAAGCCATCGGAAAGCCCGGGCTCCTTTGCGTATTCCACGTAATTTTCAATTCCCTGTATCTCGGAAACATCTGCTCCGTATTCTTTGCCACTCAAAAAAAATGTAACGACTTCTTTCATACCTTATCCCCTTCTAACTGTTAATCCATTTCAAATAGGCATTCATAAACATGTCAATATCACCATCTAATACCGCAGAAACATTTCCGGTCTCTGCATTGGTCCGATGGTCTTTTACCATCGTGTACGGCTGCATAACATAAGAGCGAATCTGACTGCCCCAGCCAATTTCTTTGACTTCACCACGGATATCGGATTCTTTTGCAAGATTTTCCTGTTCACGCAAAATCAAAAGTTTCGCTTTGAGCATCTGCATCGCTTTATCCTTATTCATATGCTGTGAACGCTCATTCTGACATTGTACCACAATACCCGTTGGAAAATGGGTAATTCGGATTGCCGATGACGTTTTGTTGATATGCTGTCCACCGGCACCGCTCGAACGGTACGTGTCAATTCGGATATCATCATCTGCGATTTCAATATCAATATCCTGCTTAATATCCGGCATGACGTCACACGACACAAACGAAGTCTGTCGTTTTCCCGCCGCATTAAACGGTGAGATACGCACCAGACGATGAACGCCGTGCTCACTCTTTAAATAACCATAAGCATTATCTCCTTGAATTTCCAATGTGACGGATTTCAGTCCTGCCTCATCACCATCCAGTGAGTCTAAAACTTCTACGGTAAAGCCGCGTTTGTCTGCCCATTTCTCATACATACGGCACAACATACTTGCCCAATCGCAGCTCTCTGTGCCACCGGCTCCTGCATGCAGGGTAAGAATCGCATTCTCGGCATCATGCTCACCGGTAAGCATTGTTGTAATTCGTAAATCTTCAAATTCCTTCTGGAATTGCACAAACTCATTTTCAACTTCCGGAACCAGTGACTCATCCGCCTCTTCATTCCCCATCTCAATCAGCGTCATAATATCGTCATACGCCATGCTGAGTGCATCGGCACGTTCAACAATACTCTTTAAGTCCTTTAATTCCTTCATATCCGCACTTGCCTTCTCGGCATCGTCCCAAAAGTCAGGTGCTTCCATATTTCTCTCAAGTTCTTCAATCCTTAACTTTTTCTCTGCTAAGTTAAAGTGAATCCCTTACTTCCAGAAGTGGTTTTTCAAAACTGCTCAGTTCGATTCGGATGTTATCCAATTCAACCACAAAATCACCACCTTAATTTTTTTATGCAAACGCAGTCATTCACTGCTTATCTGCCACAGCAATATTTGTATTTTTTCCCGGAACCACATGGGCACGGTGCATTTCGGCTGATTTTTTCCGATTTACGGACAATCGGTGCATTTGCCGAATCATCTTTATTGGTTCCTGTCACTTCAGCAACCTGCTCACGCTCAACCTTCTGCTCAATGCGGACATGCATCAGCATCTTAACCGTCTCTTCACGAATGGACTCCGTCATATCGTTGAACATATCATAGCCCTGTAAACGATACTCGACAACCGGGTCTCTCTGTCCAAATGCCTGAAGTCCGATTCCCTGACGAAGCTGATCCATATCGTCTATGTGATCCATCCAGCGGCTATCCGTCACTTTTAAAATAACGACACGCTCAATCTCACGAATCTGCTCCGGCTCCGGAAATTCTGCTTCTTTTGTCTCATACAGACGAAGAGCCTCTTCTTTCAAATTCTGAATCAATTCCTGTTTTGAACCGCAACCCTCTCCAGTAACCGGTTTAACCGGAATCATCGGAATGAGAATTTCATTCAACTCCTTCAAATTCCACTCGGAAGGTCCCTGGTCATCGCCAATTACCATATTGACATATTTTTCAACCAGTTCATCAATCATGCTGATAATGGTATCACGCATGTCATCGCCATCGAGCACCTTGCGACGCTCTGCATAAATAATCTCACGCTGCTCGTTATTAATCTGGTCATATTCCAACAGATTTTTACGGATTCCGTAGTTGTTGCTCTCAATCTTCTTCTGTGCACGCTCAATCGCTTTATTCAGCATCTTGTGCTGAATCTGCTCGCCTTCCGGCATACCAAGCGAATTAAACATCTGCATCAGATTCTGGGAACCGAACAAACGCATCAAATCATCTTCCAATGAAATGTAGAATTTCGATTCACCAGGGTCTCCCTGACGTCCGGCACGACCACGCAGCTGATTATCAATTCGGCGGGATTCATGACGTTCTGTACCAATAATTTTCAAACCGCCAAGTTCGGTTACGCCCTCGCCCAGTTTAATATCTGTACCACGTCCGGCCATGTTTGTCGCAATCGTAACTGCTCCAATCTGACCGGCATCTGCGATAATCTCTGCCTCAAGTTCATGGAACTTTGCATTCAATACTTTATGTGGAATTCCACGTTTTTTCAACAACTGTGACAATTCTTCCGAAGCGTCAATCGTAATCGTACCAACAAGTACCGGCTGTCCTTTTTCATGACTTGCCACAATATCTTCAACAATTGCATTCAATTTCTCGCGTTTTGTTTTATATACGGAATCGTTGTGGTCAATACGTTTCACCGGCAAGTTTGTCGGCACTTCAACAACGTCCATGCCGTAAATCTCACGGAACTCTTTTTCCTCTGTGAGAGCGGTACCGGTCATACCACATTTCTTATCATATTTATTAAAGAAGTTCTGGAATGTAATTGTGGCAAGAGTTTTACTCTCTCTCTTCACTTTTACATGCTCTTTTGCTTCAATTGCCTGATGTAAACCGTCCGAATAACGTCTTCCCGGCATGATACGTCCGGTAAATTCATCTACAATAAGTACCTGGTCATCTTTTACCACATAATCCTTATCAAGATGCATCAACGCATGTGCACGAAGTGATAAGTTTACGCAGTGCTGAATCTCTAAGTTTTCCGGGTCGGCTAAGTTTTCCAAATGGAAGAAACGCTCTACCTTTTTGATACCCTGCTCGGTAAGATTTACTGTCTTTTCCTTTTCGTTTGCAACATAGTCACCGGTTTCGTTATTATCTTCTTTCATGATAATGTCCATCTTGGACAATTCTTTTTCAGTACCTTTTTTCAACTGGCGCACTAAGTTATCACACGCCTCGTAAATCTTTGTCGATTTTCCGCTGGAACCGGAAATAATAAGTGGTGTTCTCGCCTCGTCAATCAATACCGAGTCAACCTCATCGACAATGGCATAGTGTAAATCACGCTGTACTAACTGCTCTTTGTAAATAACCATGTTATCACGCAGGTAATCAAATCCCAGTTCATTATTTGTCGCATATGTAATATCACAGTTATATGCTTCTCTTCTCTCGTCATTGTCCATGCTGTTCAAAATAACACCGACTGTCAGACCAAGAAATTCATGAATCTGCCCCATCCACTCTGCATCACGCTTTGCCAGATAGTCGTTTACTGTTACGATATGAACACCTTTTCCTTCGAGCGCATTCAGATAAGCCGGGAGAGTAGATACGAGCGTTTTACCTTCACCGGTACGCATCTCGGTAATACGTCCCTGATGTAAAATGACACCACCAATCAACTGTACACGAAAATGTCTCAGTCCGATGGTTCTCTTAGAAGCCTCACGTACAACCGCATACGCTTCCGGTAAAATGTCATCCAAAGTTTCTTTATCTGCTAAACGTTTCTTAAACTCTGCCGTTTTGCCACGAAGTTCTTCATCAGATAACTTCTCCATTTCTGGTTCAAGTGATTCAATTTTGTCAACAATCGGAATCACACGTTTCACTTCACGTTCACTATGTGTTCCTATAACCTTACTAAATAATCCCATTTTGTCACTCTCCAATTATTTTTTTAGCATTTTCTCGCTGCTACATGCCATACATCCTAACAAGAGACGTTACTGTCTCAATATGGTATTTTATCATTAGTCGGGGGAGAATGCAACCTTTTCTATTTCTTTTCAGGGTTTGTCTTTGTTTGTGACAGATGTTCGCTTAATTTTTTCAGTTTCCGTAATTTAGAAGAAATGCTTTGCGTCTTGTGGGCGCTTTCGCTTGTTGAGTGCGTAACGGTATGGGCACTGAAACTACCAGTGCCACATACCGACGTACTCAAAACCCACAATCCACAAAGCATTTCTTCTAAATTACTGGAATCTTGAGCAACTTTAAGCAAAAATCTGACAACAAATAAAATTAAAACCCGAAAAGAATAGAAAAATACATTTTTAGGAAGAAATTCTTCTCTCTTCCCGTTTCTTCTCTTCCTTTTTCGCGAAAAGTAAAATCACCCCCGGGGAAAGCTATATTTGCGAAGCAAATATCCTGCTTACCACCGGGGGTGATTATTATTTTTTCATTTAGAATTCCGGCTCAATCAAACCGTATGTATTGTCTTTTCTCTTATAAACAACATTTACTTCGTCGGTTTCCGAGTTGCGGAAAACGAAGAACGTGTGTCCGAGAAGTTCCATCTGTACACAGGCTTCTTCCGGATCCATCGGCTTCATCGCAAATTTTTTAGAACGGATGATAGAAATTTCTTCTTCATCATATGTGTCCTCATCAACAAATCCTTTGCTAAACTGTGCTACGTTCTGCTCTTTCTGAATCAGCTTGTTCTTATATTTACGAAGCTGGCGTTCGATAACTTCTTCCACCAAATCAATCGATACATACATATCGGTGCTTGTTTCTTCTGCACGGATAATGGTTCCTTTCATCGGTACCGTAACTTCAATTTTCTGACGATTCTTCTCTGTGCTCAATGTAACATGAACTTCTGTTGAATCATTGAAATACCGCTCGAGTTTTCCAATCTTCTCCTCAACTGCTGCACGCAATCCTTCCGTTATGTCAATGTTTTTTCCACTTATTACTAAGTTCATACTAATCAGCTCCTTTGCCCATAAGTTTCAAGATGTCCATTGGCTCATCTCGTAATCATATTATACAACAAAAACCTCTGTTCGGCAACATAAAAATCCATAAATCAGATAAACATTTTAACCTTGTGCCATCAAGTTGTCATACAATTAATTAACTTGTCTTATAGTCAAAAACATGCTACATAAGTCTACTTAAATTGTTGACAATGTTTATAACTTTGTTCACAACTAACAAATATCGCAATTTCGTTGTTTTAATTGTTGATAAATAACGCCTGCACACATGACTACAATTGTCTGCGTACAGGCGTTCGTTTTCGAGTTGTATGACTTCTTAGATTTAACCAAGAACTCGTCTCGCACAATATGGTTTACGATAATACATATTACTTGTCTTAATTCCGGTACGTGGGTTACTTGCGTGTACAACCCTGCCACCACCGATACAAAGTGCAACGTGGTTGACATGTCCACCACTTGCATAGAAAATCAAGTCACCGGCTCTTGCGCTGGATGGGCTGATTTTCTTACCTACTCCCGACTGTGCGCCGGAAGTACGTGGCAAACTGATACCGAATTTCTTAAATACTGACATGGTAAATCCGGAACAGTCCGTACCATGAGTCAAACTGGAACCACCGTATACATATGGGTTTCCAACAAATTTCAAAGCGTAAGAAGCAATTGCAGAACCGTCACCGCTTCCCAATGTGCTGCCGCCATCGGACGATGAGGAACCACCGCTTGCACCACCGGAACCATTGCTGGATCCACCGGAGCTGCTGTTTCCACCTGCGCCACCGGAACCGTTACTGGAGCCGCCGGAACTTCCTTTCGCACCACCGCCGCCATTACTGGAGGATGCACTGCTTGATTTATGACTTCCACCGCCACCATTCGAAGAACTCTTTCCTGAGCTTGATGACGATTTATGACTTGAGCTGCTTGAAGAACTGCTGCTTGACGAACTATTTCCTGAATTCGATGAAGACTTCGCCGGACGTTCACTTTCTGCCGCCGCTGCCTCTGCTGCCGCTTTTCTTCTCTCTTCTTCGCGTTCTTCCTCAATCGATACAGCCTTTTCAAACTGAACTGAGATTTTTACATAATCATCTCTGACATAACCGGTTGTATCGCCATCGACACGAACCTTTACCCAGCCGGATTCATGTTTTAGCACTTCATAACTTTCATCGCCGGCCAAAAGGTCAAGAATCTTACTCGATTCACTTTCTTTCTCGCGGACACGAAGCGTCTCCGTGGTAACTGTCGCCCACTTCGTACCAAACTGGTCTACCAGTTTTTCTGCACTGTAGCCGATTGCCAAATAATCTTTCATAATATAACCGGAAACCGAACCGGACTTAATGTATACCCAGTCACCTTCTGTCTTAGCAATCGTAGCCGCACTTCCACGGTACAATTTACCAACGATTTCCGCATCCGTATTTGGTTTCTTACGAATATTTACATAATCTGCCGCAATGGAAATACCAACATTGGCATATTCCGATTCCGGTTTTGGTGTCGCCGTCGCTGTCGCTTCTTTCGTCGGCTCCGGTGTTGCATTCGAGACAGCAGAACCACTTACTGCGCTTGTCCCATTATTGGTGTTACCCGGCATATCCTCAAACGCTACAATTGCTTCCGGATTTGACTGTGTTGCACCAACCTGAATCGTACAGTATTGGTCTAACATATAAGCCATACCGGCAAGTTCCGTCTCAGAACCCATCGTAGTTGAAGATGAAACCATATACTTGCCAAATATTCCAAAGGATAAAACAAGTCCTGCCCCCAACGCACATTTCACAAGCCTTGTGTGTTGCATACTTTTCTTCCCTCCATTGTCACTCATCTGCCGGCCTCAAACTCATCCGGCATTCTAAATGTTACAAATTTGTTAAATACTTGTTTCAGTATAACAACTCTGTCCGCATCTGTCAACCTTTGTAAACTCATTGTTTCTACTAATTTTTACCACAATTTTACCGAGAAAATTAATTTTACATTTATTCTACAGGATTCGACTATTTATTTCGCAACAATCGCCTCAATCTCAATCAGAACATCTTTTGGCAGTCTTGCCACTTCCACGCAGGAACGTGCCGGGCAGTCTCCCGTAAAAAAGTGGGAATAAATTTCATTTACCTTGGCAAAATCATTCATATCTTTAATGAAGACAACTGTTTTAATCGTGTCCTCAATTTTTGCACCACTTGCTTCAATCAGCGCCTTCAGATTACCGATTGCCTGCTCCGCCTGCTTTTCAATACCGCCTTCAACCAATTCACCGGTCTCCGGAATAATCGGGATCACACCTGATGTAAATACAAGACCATTTACCTCTACTGCCTGAGAATAAGGACCAATTGCTGCCGGTGCCTTATCTGTTGAAATAATTTTCTTCATATAAAAACACAACCTTTCTATTCATTGTTTTCATAGCTGATATTACCACATTTTCAAAAAAAATTCACTAGTTTTTTTCGGGTAAGGGTAGTATAATGAAACTGTTTGAACGAAGGGAGGAAATCGTATGTATTCCTATCATGATAGAGTATCTTACAGCAGAATTGATAAGGATGGACTGCTCGGTGTCTCCGACACTGTAAATGCAATGCAGGACTGCTGCCTGTTTCATAGCGAGGACGTTGGACATTCTGCCTTAGATTTATTAAAGAAAAACCGCGCTTGGTTAGTAAGCGCATGGCACGTTGTATTCAAACGCCGTCCGGTTATGGGCGAGCGTTTCACGGTGCATACATGGCCGTATCAGTTTAAAGGCATTTTCGGATGTCGTAATTTTTTAATGGAAACGCCGGACAAAGAGGTTCTTGCCTACGCCGATTCAAGATGGTTTTATTTTGACCCGTCTACCGGTCAGCCAACAAAAATTGATGACAGTGAAAAGGCCGCCTATCCGACAGAACCTGCTTACGACATGGAATATTCTTCCAGAAAGGTAAAATGTCCGGAAAACTTGACACTTGTCGAAGAAGTCGATGTGTGCCAGAATTATCTTGACACAAACCACCATGTAAACAACGGACAGTATATTCGTCTGGCTGTGAATGTTCTGCCAATTGATTTTGAAGTTTCCGAATTCCGTGCCGAATTTCGTCTGGCTGCCAAAATGGGAGACACCATGTACATTCGCACAGCCAGTGAAAATGGCAAATTTTATGTAGTCTTTACGGACAAAGAGGAAAATCCTTATTTCCTCAGCGAATTTACCCCGACAAAGAATGGAGAATAATATGAACGAATCAAAAGTTCTTGGCAAATTTGCCAGATTGTATGTTTCAAAAATCACAAAATTCGGTGTGATGCTTCGCTCTTTTGAAGAAAAAGATTTGGAAGTACTGCTCCCGAATAACCAGGTAAAAAAAGGGACCGAAAAAGGCGATTTTTACGAGGTGTTTTTGTACAAAGATTCTGAGGACCGCTTAATCGCTACCACACAAAGACCGTATCTTTCACTCGGTGAAACTGCGGTTTTGGAAGTCAAAGACGTAACCGGCATCGGTGCTTTCTTAGACTGGGGACTTGCCAAAGATTTGCTGCTTCCTTTTAAGGAGCAGACAAAAAAAGTTCACTTGGGCGAACGCGTGTTAGTCGCTTTATACATCGACAAAAGCAGCCGTTTATGTGCAACTATGAAGGTGTATGACTATCTTTCCTGTGACAGCCCTTACCAGAAAGGGGATCACGTAGAAGGTTTGATTTATGAAATTTTAGATTCTTTTGGTGCATTTGTTGCTGTGGACAATCAGTATTCCGCTTTAATTCCACACAACGAAATGACAAGAGAACTTCACATCGGCGATGTCGTGAAGGCACGCATCAAAGAAGTTACCGAAGAAGGAAAATTGACCTTAAGTTTACAAGAAAAGACAAAAGTGCAAATGGGCAAAGACGCTGAACTTATTTACGAGAGGTTACAAAAAGAAGGCGGTTTCCTGCCATTCCACGATAAAACCTCTCCGGAGATTATCAAGCGTGAATTCAAAATCAGCAAAGCCGCCTTCAAACGAGCCATCGGCCGGCTGTTAAAGGAAGGAAAAATCAAACTGACCGATAGTGGAATTGAACGTATTTAATTTTAATAAATTAGTTATCCAAAAAGCGCATACGGCTATCCGCGATGCTTTTTCTTGGTGCCGGCTGCGGTGCCGGTCTTTTATCCTGTCCTGCCGCATGGCGGAATCCGGTCGCTAACTCTGCTTTACATTTATCACAGAAACGTCCGGTCTTAATTGTTGCGCCACAGCTCTCGCAAGGAAGTCCGACCGGTGAATCATCCGAAAATACCAGTCTCTCCTCACGCACCCAGCGGTTAATCTGACGGACAGAAACATCCATTTCCTCCGACAATTCCTTTACATCTACATCGGGATGCTCTCTGACATATTTCTTTACTTCCATAAACTTGTCCTCTAATTTACGGGAGCACGCCGGACAGATTCGCTGCCCACGTATAAAATTAAATAATTTTCCACATTCTTTACAAGAAATAATTTCCATTGTAACTTCCTCCTCTAATAATCTCTGCCAATGCAAAGGCAGGCAGAATATATTTCACTAACACCGGCTTTTTTTAATTCTCCGGCGCACGCTTCTAACGTTGAACCGGTTGTATAAATATCATCAATTAATACAACCCGCTTGCCATTTAACTTATAACTGGCACTCTCCGGAACATAGAAAGCACTTGACATATTCCGGTATCTCGCCTTATCATCCAGCTGCTTTTGCGGACTCGTATCAAGACTTCGGCACAAGACATCGGTTTCTACCGGAAGATGTAAACGCTTCCCGATTTCCTCCGCAAGAATCTCTGCCTGATTATAACCGCGAAACCACCTTCTATGTCTGTGCAGCGGAACAGGAATCAGAAAATCCGGCTTCCATGCCAGCAGTTTTTCTTTGCGGAATCGAATAAATTCTTCCGCGAAAAATGCTGCATTTTCATAACAGCCTTCGTATTTGAACGACGCCATTGCTTCCTTGAGCGAATCCGTATAAACCCACAACGCTGTCCCCTGACGTAGAAAGTCATACTTTCTACGGCGTTTCTTTTCACAGTCTACGCAGTATTCCGTCTCAATCTCCTCTAACGGCTTTCCACACCGGGCACAGGCAGGTTCTGCTACACGCGCTTCCGATAATTTTCTTCGGCAAGTTAAACAAACCTTTTTCTCTGTCTTTTTCAATACTGTTCCACAAATCGGACAAGCCGGTGGAAATAAAAATCCAAATGGATTCAAAGGCACTCCTCCCCTTCTTCTATCATAGCAAATTTTTCCTCATTTTGCATCCTTTTTTTACTACTTTTCCAATGACTCCTGCTCCAATTCCTGCAGACGGCGGCACAGCGAAGAATAGCGCATCTGCTCGGATTTATTTTGTATCATTTCACGCACGGTATCCTTGTTTCCGACAATCGTCACACACTTTTTGCCACGTGTAACCGCTGTATACAAAATGTTTCGATTCATTAACGGCCGTGGTCCCGATAAAATAGGCAACACAACTGCCGGATACTCGCTTCCCTGCGACTTATGTATGGTAATGGCATACGCCAGTTCCAGTTCATCCAGATTTCCCTGCGGATAAGTGACATATTTTTCATCATCAAAACGCACCGTCACCTCTTTATTGAATGTATCGATTTCGGTAATGATTCCGCAGTCGCCATTAAACACGCCACTCCCCTCTTCAATCATCATATGATTGTACCCGCGGATTTCCCATTTAATCTGGTAATTGTTTTTCATCTGCATGACTTTGTCACCTTCACGGAATAAAACACCGTGAAGTTCCATTTGATTTTTCCCCGGTGCTTCCGGATTCAAATACCGCTGCAAAACTTCGTTACATCGGTGAACTCCCAGTTCTCCCTTTTTCATCGGGGTCAAGACCTGCACATCAAACGGCGTACAATGCGTATATTTTGGCATCCGGTCTCGAACAAGCCAGAGCATCACTTCAAGCACACCATGGCTGTCATCCCGTTTTAAGCAAAAGAAATCTTTACTCTTGTTATCCAGCGCAATCTCTTCGCCGCGATGGATGCGGTGGGCATTTACAATAATATCACTTTCCGCTGCCTGACGGAAAATATGAGACAGCCTCACAACATTAAAGCAGTGAGAATTAATCACATCCCGCAGCACATTTCCCGGTCCAACACTCGGAAGCTGGTTTACATCGCCCACCAAAATCAGGCGGGTTCCCACAGCAATCGCTTTCAACAAATTATGGAATAGGAAAATATCTACCATCGACATCTCATCAATAATTACGACGTCGGTTTCAAGCGGATTCCACTCATTTCTGCCAAATAAATCCGAGCGTTCCTCGCTCACATTTTCCTGTTCTGCCGCCGCTCCATTATACTCTAACAGACGGTGGATGGTCTGTGCCTCCTGACCGGTTGCCTCTGCCATCCGCTTAGCGGCACGTCCGGTTGGGGCCGCAAGCAAAATCGACAACCCTTTTTCCATAAGACACGCAATCAACGTGTTAATCGTCGTTGTTTTACCGGTACCGGGTCCACCGGTAATTACTAAAAATCCACTGGTGAGAGCTTCTCTCACCGCGATTTTCTGCTGGTCATCGAGTACAATTTCCTGACTTTTTTCCACACGCGAGATTAGTTCATCCAAAGCCTTCGTCGGACGCTCCACCGGCACATTTAGGTCAAATAACATTCTGGCACAGTTCATTTCCGAATAATATAATGACGGCAGGTAAACATCCCGCTCCTCAGTCACAATCACGGATTTATCATATACCAATTCTTCTAAAGAATCCATCAGCTGATCCATCGACACACCAAGCTGATAAACCGCCTCCTGTAAAAGCAGTTTTTCCGGCATGTAGACATAGCCCTCCTTGGTTCCCGCATTTAACACATACAAAATACCTGCACGGATTCTCGGTGCAGAGTCCATCGCAAAGCCGCTTTTTCTTGCAATTTCATCCGCAATTCGGAATCCGACACCACTGATATCTTCTGCCATCCGATACGGATTTTCACGGACAATTTCATAAAGTGCGCTGCCATAGGTCTGATAAATTTTTACAGCAAGCGCATTTGAAATTCCATACTCCTGTAAGAAAAGCATGGCTCCGCGCATTTCTCTTTTTTCCTCAAACTGCTCGGAAATTGCACGCGCTTTCTTTTCCGTAATTCCTTTGACCTCCGCAAGTCGCTCCGGCTCTTTTTCTATGATTTCAAAGGTTTTATCCCCGAATTTATCCACAATCCGCTTTGCCAGTCCGCCACGCACACCGGCAATCGCACCGGACGAAAGATATCTGAGCATCGCCAGTTCATCATCCGGTTCCTGCACCTCACAGGACATCACCTTCAGCTGCTCCTGATAAATCGGGTGCGTAACAAGTTCTCCCCTCACACATACATATTCTCCCTCGTTTAGAAATGGAACATTTCCGACGCAGGTTTCCTCCACATCTTCATCGGGATTTTCCAATTCAAATACCGTGTACCCATTTTCCACGTTGCGGTAGACGATGTGTGACACATACCCTCTTCTTTCCTCCATGAGTGCCTCCTAAATATGTAAAAAGCCCTTGACTGTGTTTCTTTTCGTCAAAGGCTTATTCTTTCTTTGATTTTCGCATTATACTTTGTTGTTCACCATTGATTCGTAAAGTTTGTCTGCGATGCCAAGTCCCTGACCACTGTTTACCATCTGGTCAGCGATGGCAGATAAATAATTGTCCTGAAACATATTAACGTAGTCATTGCTGTTATCCTCGTCATCATCCGAAAATACTTTTGCGGATTCTTCCATGGATTTAAACATCTGCTGCACCAGATACGATTCAAACTGTTTGCACGCATCTAACATTTCTTCATCCGTCTCGGCATCCTGAATCTGGCTTGTCATTTTCTGTGACACCGCATCGTTTGCCTCGGTCGAATAATTTGTAAAATAAGTATCACCAATGGAAGATACTGCCATATGTCTCACCTCGCTTTACTTATCATGAACGTAAATTATTTGCCTGCTGAAGCATCTCATCCGATGCTGTGATTGCTTTTGAATTCATTTCATAAGCACGCTGGGCAATAATCATATTTACCATTTCATCGGCTGCCTGTACGTTTGAGCTCTCCAAGTAGCCGGATACAATTTTCGATTTTAATTCTGTTGCCGTATAAACCGTAGGTGCTCCTGACGCTTCCGACTGCAGATAATTCGAGTTTGATGTTTTCTCAAGCCCACCGGCATTCGGAAAATATGCCAGCCCAATCTGAATTCCGATATTCTTCTGGTTGTTATTCGCATCCGGATAAGTCAAATTACCAAACTGGTCAACGCCAATTTTACTGGAACGGTATGTATTCGGAACAGTAATTGCCTTTCCGTTTACATCGAGTACCGGATTTCCCTCACTGTCTGTCAGGGCAATACTGTCGCCCTGAATGGACATATTAAAATGACCATTTCTCGTATAAGCAATACTTCCGTCTGCTAACTGTACACGGAAAAATCCCTCGCCCTGAATGGCGTAATCAAATGCGCCATTTGAAGCATTTAAGGCTCCCTGTGTAAAATCAGAAGAAATTGAGCCAACACGGACACCAAGTCCAACCTGTGCTCCTACCGGCTTTGGTTCTCCGGTCGTTGTCGTTGACTTTGCCTGCAAATTCTGATAAATCAGTGATTTAAAATTTGCTTTCTGAGTCTTGTATCCGGTTGTATTAATATTTGATAAATTGTTTGCAATCACGTCAAGATTGCTCTGCTCGCCAATCATTCCACTGGCTGCAGTCCATAAAGAACGCATCATCAGCTGCCACCTCCAAATAAACTATTACTTAAGTGCTCCTACCTGATTAACCGATTTGTCTAACATCGAATCGTATGAGTGAATCACTTTCTGACTTGCTTCATAAGCACGGGTTATAGTAATCATATCGACCATTTCACGCACAACATTAACATTTGACTGTTCGGTATAACCTTGCAAAATTTCTCCTTCTGCATCTTTGGTCGTGGCTCCGTCCACTGGTTCATACATAGTATCTCCGTATTTTTTCAAATAATCGTAGTCCTCAAAATCAACAATATTAAGAGTATCTACAAGTTCGCCGTCTGCCGTAATCTGTCCGGTCGCCGAAATTGATACGTTTTTCGACGAAGGGTCGATGGTAATATTTCCATTTTGTCCCTGGACGGCATTTCCATCAGCATCTACCAGCAGGCCGTCTTTCGTCAGATGAAACCTTCCGTCTCTTGTGTAACGCGTATGAACCTCTCCTGCCTTGTCCGCTACACTCACTGTAAAGAATCCACTGCCACTCAATGCCAAATCATATGTACCACCGGTCTGTCTGACCGAACCCTGCGAATAATCGGTATAAGTTTCTCCGATTTTTACGCCAAGGCTTAAACTTCCAATACACTCATTGTGATATGCCTGTGAGCCGTCTCGAATCTTAATTCCAAGCACCTGGTCAAATGCCTGACTGGCAACTTTTTCATCTTTATAGCCAACCGTATTTGAGTTCGCCATATTATTGGAAATAACATCCAGTCTTTTCTGTTCATTTGCCATACCGGTCCACGCTGTATAAAGACCTCGTAACATATCATACCTCCTGTTCTTTTTGTGACCTGTAACCGGAAAACTTAATTAGCATCCCCTATAGTCACTTCTCCACTTAAAAATTCCACGTAACGACCAGTACCAATTGCAACTGCTGTCATCGGATCTTCTGCCGTCATCGTTGTAATTCCTGTTTTGGATTCAATCAATTCTTCTAATCCATACAACAAACTTCCGCCACCAGTGAGTACGATTCCGCGGTCTGCGATATCGGCTGCCAATTCCGGCGGTGTTTTTTCCAGCACACTATGTACTGCTTCTACAATCTGTGAAGTTGTATCTTTTAATGCTTCTTCTGTTTCCTCAGAAGTAACGGTAATGGTCTTTGGCAGACCGGTCACCAAGTTACGTCCGCGGACATCTACTGTCACACTTTCCGGCCGTGGATAAGCAGAACCAATGCGAATCTTTATATCCTCAGCGGTTCTCTCACCAATCAGCAGGTTGTGTTTCTTTCTCATATAACGGACAATCGCATCATCGAAATCATCTCCGGCAATCTTAATCGAAGCACTGACAACAGTACCTCCCAAACTGATTACCGCAATATCCGATGTACCACCACCGATATCTACAATCATATTTCCACAAGGACGAGCAATATCAATACCGGCTCCAATTGCAGCTGCAATCGGCTCCTCAATGATCTTTACATCGCGTGCACCTGCCTGAAAAGCAGCATCTTCTACAGCTTTTCTCTCAACCTCTGTTACCTGGCTTGGCACACAGATACTAATAAGCGGTTTACGAAATCTCTGTTTACCAACCGCTTTCTGAATGAAATATTTTAACATCTTCTCCGTTACGGTGTAATCAGAAATAACACCCTGACGAAGAGGACGAACTGCTACAATGTTTCCCGGCGTACGTCCTAACATCAGACGCGCCTCTTCTCCAATTGCTTTAATCCGGTTTGTGTCACGGTCAAAAGCAACAACACTAGGCTCTTTTAATACAACGCCTTTTCCTTTTACATATACCAATATGCTGGCGGTACCCAAATCAATTCCAATATCAAAAGCCACTTTACTAATCTCCTTTCACTATCTCCTGTATACCTGTATAGCATTCCCATTATCTATACATATTATAAACGTATTTCCAAATATTTCAAAGTTTTTTTTGCAAAATTTCCAACTTTTTGAAACGACGAAGGCTATGCTGTCCTAATTTCCCTCATCATAGGCTTCTGCTGCCTTGAGCATAATCGCACATTCCACACGTTTGCGCTGCAATTCACAGCCGGTTTCATACGGTTTGTTAATGTCACCGTGGCAGTGATAAGCATTTGCTGCGCAGCCACCGCTGCAGTAGAATTTGGCAAAGCAGTTCCTACACTCCTCTTTTGCATATACATTACACAATTTAAATGTATCGCGCATATCCGTATTTACAACACCGTCATCTACATTTCCCAAGCAAAATTGTTCTTCACCCACGAACTGATGACAAGGATACAAATCGCCCCACGGTGTAACCGCTAAATATTCTGTTCCTGAACCACATCCGGACAAACGTTTGTAAACACATGGACCGCCGCTTAAGTCAATCATGTAATGGAAGAAATTAAATCCTTTTCCCTGCTTTTTGCGGGCAAGCATCTCTTTTGCAAGAAGGTCATAGCCCTCACAGATTTGAGGAATATCTTCCGGCCGGATGGCATACGGTTCATTCGGGTCTGCTACAACCGGCTCAACCGAAATCTGTTCAAAGCCTTCATCTGCCAAATGCAGCACATCTTCAACAAAATCCAGATTATTATGGGTAAATGTTCCACGCACATAATATTTCTGCTGGTTTCTCGATTCTGCTACTTTTTTGAATTTATCAATAATAAAGTCATAACTACCGGTTCCGTTTTTGAACGGGCGCATGTGGTTATGCACTTCTTTACGTCCATCAATACTTAAGACAATGTTGTCCATTTCCTGATTCGCAAATTCAATGATGTCATCGTTTAACAAAACACCGTTTGTCGTTAAGGTGAAACGGAAATGCTTGTCTTTTTCTTTTTCAATTTCTCTGCCGTAAGCTACTAATTTTTTTACAACATCAAAGTTAAGAAGCGGCTCTCCGCCAAAGAAATCCACTTCAAGATTTCTTCTGCTGCCGGAATTGGCTACCAAAAAGTCCAATGCTTTTTTCCCTACTTCATAACTCATAAGAGAGCGGTCGCCCTGATATTCTCCTTCACCGGCAAAACAGTAACGGCATGCCAAGTTGCAGTCATGGGCAATATGCAGGCAGAGTGCTTTTACTACCGTCTGTCTCTTTTTGAAATCAATGACGCCTTCTTTGTAAACATCTTTTGTGAAAAGTGTTCCGTTCTCTTCTAATTCCTGTAAGTCGGAAAAGACGTCTTTTAAATCCTCTTTCGTAACTTCTTCTTTATAATCATTCTTCAAAATAACGTCGGCAATACGTGAAAATTCAGCTTCTCCATAGCGATCTGCATTTTCTTCATCCATCAGAGAAAGCACGTCATAAACAACGTCATCCACAACATGAATGGAACCGCTGTTTACATCTAACACAATATTATATCCATTATTCTTATACTGATGTATCATCCTTGACCTCTCATTCTATAACGGTGATGCTATAACGTGCAATGAGGACTAGACCGAAGTCTCCTTCGATCAGCCCTCCATTGCTCATAATCACCGTTTATTCAAACAGTTTCCTTACTTATTTGTTTTCGCAGCTCTGGTTTCCTACTGTACAGGATGTTTTACAAGCTGACTGGCAGGATGTCTGACATTCTCCGCATCCACCTTTTTTCAATGTTTCTTTTAAATTCTTTGTTGTCAAAGTTTTAATTCTTTTCATGATTGCCTCCATTTAAATCCATCGTTTCGTTTTCGTAATTCTTATTGTAGCATAGGTTTTTGTGTTGTGCAAGTAGGAATAATTGTTGGTTTGCGACAATTGTTCGCTGGCACTTTTTTGTTTTCCGTAATTCCGTAGAAAAATTTTGCGTCTCGTGGGCGTTTTCACTAATTGAGTGCGTAGCGGTATGGGCACTGAAACTACCAGTGGTCTACGCTCCGCTTCGGTCGTTGCAGAACAGAAGTCCACTGGACTTCTTGCAACACATACCGACGCACTCAAAACCCACTCGTCACAAAGGTTTCTACGGAATTACTGGAATCCAAGGAAACTGACAGCGAACATTTATTGCAAATCAACAATTATCCCGCTCTGCTTGCTCTGGATTTGTTCAAGTAACATGAAAAGCTTCTCAGACAACTCTTTTTCCGGTATTTGTGGTAAAGAGTTGCATTTTTTGCTTGATTTAACGTTATCGAATGAAAAACTACGCTACACATGCAACTCTTTTTGTCAGATTTTACACAAAGCGTTGCTTTTGGAAGAAATAGCGAGGATTTTTCTCCAAAACATGCAACGCTTTTTTACATTCAAGCCGATTTACGTTGCATTGAGACCAAGCAACACTTTAGTTCTGCAAGATTTACTTTCTTCCCGCCTGTGTCATGCCTCCCAACATGCCACCAAATGCACAGAGAAATAATGCAGGGAAAACGCCCGGGATTCTTGTGAATGCTTCCCGGTTCAGTATCATGGAAACGGCAACTAAAATGACATAGTACAAGATTCCTGCCAAGAGCCCCCACAAATATTTTTTTCCTTCCTGCTTTCCGCTCACTACCATGCCGCCAAGGAAACAGGAAAACACATACGAGAAAATAATGCCACCCCGCAGCACGCCTTCCGGCAGTTCAAACTGAAACAATAAAAATGCCAGAATCAGCAGGCAGATACCAGATATCAGATAGGAAAAAACAACACCTTTTGTCAATGTCAACACACTCGATTTTTTCATAACCCCTCCGTTCCCGGCGAACCCCCGCCGGCATTACCGTGTACTCTCTTTTCTTACAATATGATACTTTTCAAAAAAATAGAACTGTGGTACACTGGATGTCAAGGGTTTCAAAGTCCAGCCTTTTTGTGCTTGCACTAAAAAAGGCTGGACTTTGAAACCTGCCCGAACATGAGGAAGGAGCGATTTGCTGTGCAAATCTGCGGATTCCGAATGTTTGACCAAATTGCGGGAGCAGCTTACTGCGAAGCAATTTGTTGACATCCATGTATGTCTTGAAAGGCGTTCCTTATGCGTCCACGCAGGAAAGGGCTGCCTTTCAAAACATACATGAACACTACATCAGGAGGCAATTATGAAATATATTGATTTACATGTTCACTCACTTTTTTCAGACGGCACCTGCACTCCGGAGGAACTGGTAGACAAAGCATCTGCGCAGGGACTGGTTGCTTTTGCCTTAACCGACCACGATACGGTCGGCGGCGTTGAACGGGCATTAGCGGCTGCAAAAGATAAGCATCTGCAGGTTATCCCGGGCGTCGAATTATCTTGTGAGTATCAGATTACACCGACACGTTCCAAAGAAATTCATATTCTTGGCTACAATATTGACTGGAAACAAAAAGAACTTCTTGATACATTAGAAGCTGTCGCAAAAGAGCGTGACGACCGCAATAAGAAAATGTGTGAAAATCTGCAAAAAGCCGGGTATCCGATTGATTATGATTCCTTAATCGAGCGATTTGGAGACACAATACTTACCCGTGCACATTTTGCCCGCTTTTTATTGGAAAAAGGAGCAATTCCAAGCATTGACTCAGCATTTAAAAAGATTCTTGCAGCCGATGGTCCTTATTTTGTAAAACGGCACTATCTGACACCCAAAAAGGGAATTGAATTAATTAAAAATGCAGGAGGACTTCCGGTTCTTGCTCATCCCCTGTTATATAAAATGTCCGTGACCGAACTTCATCATTTACTGGATGAGTTATGCGGCTGCGGTCTTCGCGGAATCGAGGCAATGTATTCGAGAAACCGCGGAAATGACGAAGCCTTTGTGCGGAAATTGGCAAACGACTATGGTCTTTTCATCACCGGCGGCACCGATTACCATGGTGCAAACAAACCGGATTTGGACATCGGAACCGGCGAAGGAAATTTACGAGTGCCGGTTATGCTCCTCGAAAATTTGAAATAAGTTCTTCTGCTGCGGCCGTAATATCTTTTTGTCCGACAATGGCAGAGATAACGGCTGCACCGTCCACACCGGTTTCACGCAAAAGAGCAATATTATCTTCATTTACCCCGCCAATGGCAACAATTGGTATCGGTACGGACTCTTTAATTTCTTTTAATTCTTCTAATGTAATATGACGGGTATCCGCTTTTGTGGTCGTACCAAACACATCCCCAACGCCAAGATAATCGGCACCTTCACGCCATGCTTTTTGCGCAAGTTCCACGGTATTGGCTGTCGCCCCTACAATTTTATCAGCACCTAAGAGATTTCTGGCTGCATCAAGCGGCAAATCACTTTGTCCCAAATGAACGCCATCCGCGCCTACTGCCAAAGCAATATCTATGCGGTCATTAATCAAAAGCGGCACTTCATACGCATCGGTAATCGTCTTTACGGCCTTTGCCATCTCATAAAATTCTCTCGAAGAACACTCCTTTTCCCTCAGCTGGACAACACTCACGCCGCCCTTAATTGCCAGTTCCACCGATTCCTCGATGGTCTCCGTTGTCATAATATTTCGGTCGGTGCATAAATACAACGTATAATCAATATCCGGTTTCATGTTACATTCCTCCTAAAATTCGTTCCACTTCAACTGCATACTCCGGTTTCTTACTCCGGATTTTATCAATTTCATCCAGACACTGTTCCATAATGCTGGTGTTATAATCCATCTGTTCACGCAGTTTCTGTCTGCGCACATTCAAATCATGCCTTACCTCAACCATTTCCTTTGGCTCGACTAACGCTTCCACCTGGCCTAACCAGATATCGCAGTCCTTAACCTCTAACTTCCGAAGTTCCTGCAAAACCACCTGATTCGCCTCATGAATCCGAATGCTGCTCTCACGCTGTCTTTCCCATTCTCTCTTGGCACGGACATACTGCGTGCGGACAAAAGAAAGCTCAGCCGCGTTGCGCACCTGATATTTATGATACATATAATCCAGTGTGCGGACATTATTTACATATTTAATTTTGACACGGTTCAAAAGAAAAATGGCACGGTTGCCTTTCTTCTCCGTAATCACCATATCAATCCGGTTTTTTCTGGCTTCATTCAAAATAATAGCCGCAAATACAAACGTCACAAAAACCGTCACGACAAACGCAACATTAATATTCACCTTAAAGCATGCCATCAAAACCGCAAGCATTGCAAAGGTTGCTATCAAAAGTGCTGTCAGGCATTTTCCAAGTACCTTTAACATCCCCTGCCTGTGAATGATATCCTGTTTATCCGCAAGCAAAAGATTTTTCTCACCGGAAAGCTGACGCAAATCCTGTTTGATTTTCATCTGGTATTCTTCGTATTCCGTTAATTTTTTAATATCATCTTCCACCACGTCCTCATAATTATCCATGGCACGGCGCTGGGCTTCCGTAAATTTGTATTCCTGCTTCTGGCTCTTTTTGCGCTCTTTCGTCAACTCTACAATCTGCTTTGCCGCAGCCAGAAGTTTTTCCTGCTCCTCTTTTGGTGCGCGGTCAATAAGCTGAATGTCCTTTAAATACGATGTTACCTGTCCATATTCAAACTTAATATCTTCACACTGCTTTTTTGCCTCTTTAATGTTCTCGCAGAGGTGCTCCAAATAAGCAATGCGCTCCTTGTCATTGCGCAAATCCACTTTTTCTTTTTCAACACGAACCATTTCCTGTTCCAGTTCATTTAACAGTTCCTTCGTATCCTTTTTCTCCTTCACCATGTCACCTCCTGCCTAGTAAGCAAATGCCCTTCGCAGCTGCTCCTTGTAATCATCCATCATCGATTCCGTTTCTTCCGGCACATAAAAACCGGCAAGCACTTCCTGATACTTTAACCGTATCTGCTCAATTTCCGACGGTTTTAAGCCAAACGACAAACTCTCTTCCTCAAACGTTTTATCTTTTTCTTCCATCAGCAAAATCCACAAATAATGCTGCAACGATTCTCTTTTATTGTTCCGAATATAGGCTTCGCGGAAATCCTCCCCCGCCTCCAAAAACGAAGACGTGTAAAAATGAGCAATTCCCTCATTATGTAAAATATCTCCATACTCTTCCGGTGTAAACGAAATCGCATCCGGTCCCTGCAAAAGTTTCCGGTAAGCCATCACTGCCTTTCCGTAATGTCCGGTGCGCACATAATTGTCCGCCTTAATCTTCTTTTTCTGATAAGACGGCAAATGGTCAATCTCATCTAATACCTTAACAATCCCGCGGATTTCTTCTTCGTTGTAGTAATCACAGCCGCAAAGTGTCGTAACAACCAAATCTTTCAGCCCATGCTCTCCCACAATCATTGCCTCTAATTTCTCTGCTAACTCTTTTAATCCCAGTTCTTCCTTCATCCATTTTGCTAGAGAGATCTGAAAAAATTCCTCGTTTATGCCGTAAATATTGTGGTAAATGACATAGCACAATTCTTCGATGGAATAAATATTTTGCCCTAAATACGATAATTCATATGGCTTTTTGGCTATTTTCCCTTTGGCAAGAATCATTTTTTCCTCTCCTTTCTCTTTTACAGTTCTACCTGTTTTTCCCAAATCCGGTTTGACGTTGGAAACAGCTCTCCGAATCCTTCATCCTTTATTGTCACAATACATTGGCTCGGTGACTCAAAACGAATGCGTAACATCAGCCGGCAGCGCCTGTCAAGCCGTCCGGTAAGTGGGTCAAGTTCTATCATAAACTGCTTTTCTTTTTGGGTTAATACATTTTTTGTCTGCAAAGCAAGCTCGGTCTCACCCGAAGGAATCAGTTCCAATTCTTCATCGACTAAATACCAGGGAACTCCTGCCTCTACAAGAACTACCTTCTGCTGCTTAGCCTCCGCATATAAGTTCACCGCAACCTGCGAAGTCACCATCTGCTCATCTAACAGAAGATAATCTCCTAACCGCTTTTCTTCTGCCATCTCACGCGCCATCAGACAGGCACCGCTCACATACAGATTTCTTCCTTTGAAAAGCCTTCTGCCCACACACAATTTACGGAACAGCGAATCTGCCCATCCGCCTTCAAAGCCCTCTCCGGCCATGTAAAGCGTTGACAAAAGTTTTTTGTGAATCGCACCATACACAACATTTTCAAAAACGGCCGCCTTGTGCTCTTTATTTTCCTCCGGTAGAGAAACCGCCCCCGAATAATCGCGTTCGGAAACACCAACCAAAATCGGACTTTTGCTTCTATCTACCTGCATCTGATAATATGTCAACGTATTTCCCTCATAATCAAATAAGCCGACATCATTCATCCACAGTTCTTTCTTTTGGTTTAGCACATAATACGGAAATGCCTGCTTGTGGCTAATCACCATCGCACGCTCCCTGCCAATTCCAAGTTGTTCAAGTGCCGCATAAATGAGTTCCACATATTCTCTATCCGCATCCTTTACCGTAACAACGAGCTGCTTAATCGTTTCGCCAGGATAATCTTTTCTCGTAAGGGAAAGTGTTTTCCGAAAAAAGTAAGACAGCATATTCAGAGGTTTTGAAATTTTGCCGTCAACAACCACATCTTCCTGTCTGCGAATCCGCACAAGAAAATTCCGCAAAGGCTTTTCGCCCGAAAGTGCAATCTCGGTCGGAATCAGCCCTTCCGGATTTTCTTCCGTTTGTCCGATAAGCACCGGTATATTCTTTTCTCTGTCATAGACAGCCATCTGTGATTTTTCTTCGCCCAGGTCAAACCCAAGCAGCAGTGTTCGTTCACTCATGTGCTCTCTCCGTTTTCCTTCCCTTTTCTTTACTGAAGCGTAAATAATTTCTTAGCCGCAAAGCGGTCTTTTTCATAACGTCTGCGCAGACTGCCATACAACTCCATATCACCTGTATTCTTTGCTGCAATCATATCGTTAAGCATACGGAAAAATCCCAGCGCGCCTTTCGCCTGCTCTGTGCGGCGGGCGCACATCACTTCCGTTCTCTCTCCCGTTGTCTGCTCCTCAATGTAACAATATTTTTCTTCGCCGTCAAACAATAGCATTTCATACACATAAACACCCGAAAAAACCTGCCGCATCGGCATTGTTTTTTTCACTTTGCCGCCACGGTCTGTCTCACAAAGGAGAATTTCTCCCGGTGCGCCGCTATAATACTGGATAATCACGGTATTTTCAATTTCAAACGGAACATTCACCTTGCCAATATAATCTTTCATAAAGGCGAAAACAGTTCCCTCGCTCGCAAATTTTTCCAAATTCATTTCCACAAATTCTTTTTGCTTGCTGGCAAAATGCTCCTCTAACCGGTAATGGCGCAAAGCAGCCAAAACCATAACCGCATCTTTTTCATACATCGCTTCTTTTTCAATTTTAACAAACATTGGTTCCGACAACTCCTGCCGCTCCACGACATAATCATAAGCGAGCTGCGACAAAAACGCCTTCACTAACATCCGGTTTTCACCCGATTCCATATATTCCAGATAAATCGGCTCATACGGCTCCTGACTGGCACCAACAAACAAAACCTGTGCCAAAAGACGCTCCGTAATATCTTCATCCGCCCCGACTTCCGGCATTTTCCGGCACTTTTCATAAAGAGAAGTAAAAGTAATTAAATCTCCGGTATAATAGCGGCGCAGATATTTCATTGCATCCTTTCCGGCACAGCCCTGATGATACAAGTAAAGCGCCCATTTCACGAGCATTGGCTCTGACTCGTCCTTATGTTCCTTCACAAGCGCCTCTACGAGCGTGGAAAATGCATTCTTATCACATTCCGGCACACCATAGCGCAGCAGCATAACCTGTGCTTTTTCGTATTTTCCCTGTGCAATGCAGTCCGCCGCCACATCCGCAATCCGTTCCCTCTTAAGTGTAATCGGATTAAACTGCTCAATCAGCGAAAACAATGGCTCTGCCATGCCCTCGCGGCGATAATAATCATATAAACAAAGCAAAATTTTCTCCCGCATTTTCCGCCGTAAACAATCCATTTGCAGTGCATCCTGTAACACCAGCGCCTGCATATCCGTCATTTTTGCAGAACGCTCTGCCTTATATGCCAAGTGCGTAATCAACTTCGGATTTCTTGCACCCAGTTCATAGCACACCGGCGCTAACTTTTCCATCGAAAGCATTTTTTCCATCCGGTAATCAACCGTACCCGAATAATAAAGCCCTCTCTCATCCACGAAAAACAGCTGTGTATTCGGAGTATAAAGCGAAACTACCGCTTGTCCATTTTCAAAGGAATAATAGGTCTGCTCCTTCGTCTCACGGTGCACAACCGCCACACCGTCCATCCGGTCATTGCCGCAGGTAATCCGATGTGAAAACATCACTTCAGAAAGGTCATCCGCCATTTCCTTTGTCAGAGTTTCTTCTGTTACACACGCTTCATAGAGCAGCGCCAAATCCTCTGTAATCCGGTGGTGTGCAAGATTTCTCTCTACAAATTTATGAATCTGCTCGCCATAAGCCTCTAAAACTTCCGGTCTCTCACCGGCATGTTTTACCAGATAAGCATACAGAAACGCTTTGCATCTGTCATTCAAATGGTTCTCATATTGAAAATACGATAAGACCGCATCCGGAAGCGTCCGAACTTTCTCCGTATCTATCGTATACATATAATATTCATACAAATCCGTCAGCCGCAAATGCTTGTTGACACCTTTTTCAAACCACGAGAAATATTTTGCATCGCGGATTTCATTTCGGATGAGCATTCCACAGATGCCATGGAGCGTATCGGTCATGACAAAGAACTCATACAGTTTTTGTAAAATGGAAAACACTCTGGCATCAAAGTGTGGCAGGCGTTCTCCAAGAAAACTAACGGCAAGAGATACTTCTTTCGTAGTTAAATCACGTTTTAATCCATAGTTTACTGCGTTAATTGTCACGTCATCCAGACTGGAAATCAGGGTGGCATCCTCGCGGTAAGCAAGCATCATCGCCGAATATAAAAGCGGGCTGTTGCTGCCACTCTCCAACTGCGTGCGCAAATCTTTCTCTAACAAATGTCCAAAGCGGTAACGCTCGTCCACCTGCGTTAAAAGGTAAGTCAGTAAATCACTCTGATATCCGTTTTCCGCATACGAAGAAATCAGATTTGCCAGTCCGATGCGGTCCTCTTTGCGCTCAGAATCCATGATTTTAATAAATTGAATCAGGATATAATTTTCTACCTCTTCCAGTGATTCCCCTAGCGGTGGCATTTTTAAATTTTCCGTCTCCTGGAAAAAGGAGAGAATATTTTCCTTCTCGCGCAGAATCACGGCAATATATCCGCGCACCGCCTGCTCATATGTGCCACTGATTTTTTCGAGAATTTCGCGGTTCTTTTTGAGGAACTTTCCGAATGCCTCTCTCGTAACCCGCTTCTCCTGATATGATAAAAACATACGAATTGCCATGGCAATCGCTTTTTTTCTGGCTCTTTGAATCTTTCGCTCTTTTTCGCCGATTCGGTTGTGAGCTGTAATATGTATCACTTTTTTCTCGTACGGCGTCTGCAAAATCAAATCACCGTGGCGTCTTCCGGCCGGTACTTTATCTGCACAAATCGTAAATTCCAAAACATCTCGTCCATCCACAAATTCATCCGTCCACAGAACATGCGTCTGCACTTCAATAAAATCTGCCGTTGTGCGGACATGAATCCCCGCATGTCCCCATGTATTCACGCGAATCGAAATCGCGTCAGTTTGGTCTGTTCCATCTAATTCATATACTAGTTCTCTACCGGATGAATGCTCTGTTTCAAAGCGGATGGCTTTCTTTTTCTTCATCGCCACCAGAAATTCTTCCAGACTTTGAAGTTTTGTATTTTTCTTTAACAGACAGTCGTATAAAATGCGCCCGCTCTCATCCCGATATAAAAAGGCATCCCGAAACTCCGGTGCCAAAAATAAATCAACGCCATGTTCCGGATTTTTCTCAATCCGCTTCTTTAAGGTCGGATAATCCCGAATCTCTCCTTCTTCATCCCGAAGCACAGGAGACACAATTGTAATCTCATACGGCAGCTTTTCTTCGCCGCAGTCAGTAATTAAATCTAGATTTCCCTTTAGTTTTTCCCCCGGATTTAATTCGCCGGCATCCACATCAACCGTCAGTTCATTCTTTGTCCCATCAAAAAAAGGCAGGAAATCAATGCACATCTCCTCGACAGTGCCAAATCCTTTCACTCTTGTGCCGAAAGAATTTTCCAAAAGAAAGCTTGCCGTCCCATGTGTTCCCGCTGTTACCTCAAACACCAATTTTTCAATTGATAAACAAAGTTTTGGCGTTTCATATATGAAATTTCCTTTTGCCAATGACAAAATCTTTTCTCTCATTGATAACCTCCTAACCTCAATTCTATAGTATACCATTTTTTATGCATTCTGTGAATAGTAAGAATCAATCTATTTTTGTATTGCTAAGTTCACGCAGTATGTCTATAATAAGGAGAGGACGAAAGAGAGGAGTGACTCAAATGGCACTAAAACCAAAAGAACATTTTCACGGAAGCGATTTAGAGAAAATCGAGGCCGTCTATGGAATAAAAAAAGAAGACATTATAAGTTTTTCTGCGAATGTAAATCCACTTGGTGTTTCGTTTCGTTTAAAAGAAACTTTAACGAATCACATTGACGCTATCACGACCTACCCGGACCGTGAATACACATCTCTGCGCAAATGTATTGCAGACTATGTACACACAAACTATAAAAATATTGTTGTCGGGAATGGTTCGACAGAATTAATTTCGCTCTTTATCCAGATTACACACCCGATGAAGGCACTGATTGTCGGTCCGACCTATTCCGAATACGAGCGGGAAGTCGCAATGGGCGGCGGACGCTCCCATTACTTCAGCCTCACGGAAGCCAGCGAATTTGAACTGGACACAAAAGCACTCACCGAGGAACTTTCCGCCAATGTCGATTTGCTGATTTTGTGTAATCCAAACAACCCAACGTCATCTGTCATCAAACGCCAGCAGATGCGTGAAATTCTGGATTACTGCAAACGCAAATCTATCACCGTGCTTGTCGATGAAACTTATGTGGAATTTGCCGAGGAACCAGATGAAGTAACCGCGATTCCGCTTACCGAATACTACAATAACATTGTCATTTTGCGCGGTATTTCAAAATTCTTTGCAGCACCGGGACTCAGACTTGGCTATGCCATTTGCGGAAACCGTGATTTGCTCAATGAAATCAATCAGAAAAAGAATCCTTGGACGATTAACTCATTGGCTGCAATCGCCGGAGAAATCATGTTTGAGGATGAGGATTATATCAAAAAAACAAGAGAGTTAATTTCTTCGGAACGAGCACGAATCTGTGCACGCCTTGACGAGAGTCCGAACTTTAAGGTTTACCATGCACACGCTAATTTTGTACTCGTAAAAATTACGACCGATAAATTTACTTCGGAGGACGCATTTGACGCCTGCATACGCAAAAATCTGATGATACGGGACTGCTCTACATTTCCGTTTCTGAATAATAAATATATCAGACTCTGCTTTATGATGCCGGAGCAGAATGATGCGTTGCTGGAGGTTTTGCTGAATCTGTAGTAAGATTGGCTTTGTTTTAGGTTCCGCAATTTATTTAATTCCTATGCGCTTCGTGTGCCGCTCCCGCTTAACAAATACGAAAATATCGATAGACAAAAGACGTCTATCTCATATTTTCGTATTTGTAGCACACTCACCACATAGGAATTAAATGAATTGCCAGAATCTAAAAAATCCAAGTAACTACCGTTTCATGCATTTGCTGCTAATCTTTTGGATTCCCGCAAAGCAGAAGAAACCCTTTGTGACTCGTGGGTTTTGAGTACGTCGGTATGTGTTGCAAGAAGTCCAGTGGACTTCTGTTCTGCAACGACCGAAGCGGAGCGTAGACCACTGGTGTTTTCAGTGCCCATACCGCTACGTACTCAACGAGCGAAAGCGCCCACGAGACGCAAAGAGTTTCTTCTAATTTGCGGAACCAAAAAATTGGAGCAAATTTTTATCGATGAATAATCTCATGTCTTCCCGGTCCATTGGAAACCAATTTAACCGGAACACCTAATTCTTTTTCAATAAACTCGATGTACTTACGGCAGTTTTCCGGAAGTTTATCGTATTCCGTAATGCCACGGATATCTGTCTTCCAGCCCGGAAGCACTTCATATACCGGTTTTGCCTTTTTCAAAGAAGCTGTTGTTGGGAAATCTTTTGTTACTTTGCCATCGATTTCATAGCCAACACATACCGGAAGTTCATCCAGATAACCAAGTACGTCAAGCACGGTAAGTGCAACCTCTGTCGCACCCTGAATCCGGCATCCGTAACGGCTTGCTACCGCATCAAACCATCCCATACGTCTTGGGCGGCCTGTCGTAGCACCGTACTCACCGCCGTCACCACCGCGGCGTCTTAATTCATCTGCCTCTTCTCCAAAAATTTCACTAACAAATTCACCGGCTCCAACAGCACTTGAGTATGCCTTAACAACCGTAACAATTCTCTTAATCTCATATGGTGGAAGTCCTGCTCCCACTGCACCATAGCCTGCGAGTGTAGAAGAAGATGTAACCATCGGGTAAATACCATGGTCAGGGTCTTTCAGGGAACCAAGCTGTCCTTCTAACAAAATTCTCTTGCCCTGCTCTCTTGCCTCATAAAGGAACGCAGACACATCACATACATATGGCTCAACCATCTTGCGGTACTCGCGCAGCGTATCCATCAACTCGTCAACATTCAATGTCGGTTTGTGATACAAATGTTCCAAAATAACATTTTTCTGAACACAAATGCGCTCTAACTTCTCACGGAGAAGTTCTTCATCAAAAAGCTCGGAAACCTGAATTCCGACTTTTGCATATTTATCAGAATAGAATGGCGCAATACCGGATTTTGTCGAACCAAATGATTTTCCAGCCAGACGCTCTTCCTCATACTGGTCAAACAAAATATGATATGGCATCACAATCTGAGCGCGGTCCGAAACTTTAATCTTCGGCATCGGTACACCACGGTCTACTATTCCCTGAATTTCCTTAAACAAATCCGGAATATTCAGCGCAACACCATTTCCGATAACACTTGTCGTATGGTTATAAAAAACGCCGGACGGCAGAATATGAAGGGCAAATTTACCATAATCATTTACGATAGTATGACCTGCATTACTGCCTCCTTGAAAGCGTACGATAATATCGGACTCTTCACCGAGCATATCCGTAATCTTTCCTTTTCCTTCGTCTCCCCAGTTTGCTCCTACAACGGCTGTTACCATAGCCATTCCTCCTTAATGTCCCGCCTTCGCGGCACCAATTATTTGCATCAAAAAGCACATGCGTTAATATTATACATGAAAACACGCCGCACTTCAACTTCTTTCGTAAAATTAATCCCATTTAAAACAAAAAAACAAGGAACAATTTTGAATTTTATCAGTTATAACTGATAAAATGATAAATTGCTCCTTATTTATTCGATATATCTGCTATTTCTGAATCTCCGCCAGCCGTTTCTCCGGCCAATCCGTCGATGTATGAATATTCAATATGCTCGGCGCCTCATGCATCGCATTGTAATACCACAGTGACGCCTCGGAATCATCGCCTCTCTCGTGGAAATACTCGCCCAGTTCAAAACACATTTCAGCAGAACCTTCTGTGAGCATATCTTTCAATGCCATTTTCATCATAATGCCCGCGTCCTTCCGAATCCTTGCCGCACGACAGACCACGCATGCAGCTTCCTTCATCTCATCCGCACTCCGCTCCGGATCCATCACAGACGCCGCAAAAAAATCCTCAGCCTCCAGAAAATCTTCATCATCCCCGGAAATATACAACTCCATTGCATACATGTGATGCAGCCGTTTTGACAGCCGAAGTCCTTTATGAATGTGTTTCCGGAAAGTTGCAAAATCACGCTTGCAGTGATTGTTCTCCGGATAGTGCCCGATGACAATATCCGAATCAAAAACAACCGGGTCTAAGCGAACCATCTCGTGAATCGGTTCAATCCATGTAAATTCCCGAAGTCTTTTAAAAAGTTTCGGACGATACTCTTCGTCAAAATTATATGCGGTTCCATGAGACAACTGATTGCCATACTTCATCTGCACAATTTCAATTTCCGGCAAAAGCACTTCCTTTAATTCACGAAAGCGTTTTCTGTTTTCCTCATCAATTACCTCATCCGCATCCGCTGTATAAATATAGTCTTTTTCTGCCTTAGAAAAGGCAAAATTCCGCGCTGCCGAAAAATCATCCACCCACGTAAAATCATATATTTTATCTGTATAATTTGCCGCAATTTTCTTTGTAGCATCCGTGGAGCCGGTGTCAACAATCACAATTTCATCCACCAAATCCGCCACACTATCTAAACAGCGTGCGAGAATTTTCTCCTCATTTTTCACAATCATACATAAACTAATCTCAATCATATTCTATCCTCCTATCGTGGAATCCGGCACCAGCCGGCAATTTGTATCTGTAACTCACGGCGTCCATTATATTCATTCACCGACGGATAATATGTAAATGCAATGTCTAACAGATTTTCGCGCCCCTCGTACATCCGCTTTAACTCAGCTTCTCCCCACTCCGCAATGACAAACTGCTCAAACTCCTCCGTCCGCCGGAAACAGACCGCTCCGATGCGATTGCCGACATCGTTTTGCACCTGCAGCTTTAACACTGTCCCCTCAACGCCAAATTTGCGCCCCGACAAAATACGAAAATGCTGTTCTGCAAAAATCGGCTTTGGATTTCCCACGCCAAACGGCTCCATTTGTTCAATTTCACTTAACAATGTTTCTGTTATGTAGCCAATCGGCATCGGTGCGTCAATTCTTACGACCGGGCGAAAATCCTCTTCTGTCAGCACACAATTTTCATTTAACCGCTTTTCTAACTCCGGCAAATCCTTCCTGTGAAGTGTCATGCCTGCCGCCATTTTGTGGCCGCCAAACCGCTCCATCAAATCTTTGCACGCCATCAATTCGTGAAACATGTCATACACCTCAATCGAGCGCCCGGAACCCTTCACAAGACCATCTTCCGTTTCCGTAAAAACAATCGTTGGGCGGTTGTACCTCTCCTTCACCCGTCCGGCAATAATACCAACAAGGCTCTCATGCGTATCCGGCAGTAATACAATCAGCACCTTTGGCAGCTTATTTTTGGCCTCTTTCTCCTCCAGTTTTAAATAGGCTTCTTCCGCACCATCTTCTGTCATTTGCTTGCGGGATTCATTAATTTCTTTTAACCGCTCAGCTTTCTCCAACGCCTTTTCTTCATCCTCTTCCATCAAAAGAGAAAAGGATTCTGCTACGGTCGCTATACGCCCTGCTGCATTAAAGCACGGTCCCAAGATAAATCCAATATGTCCTGCCGTAATCTGCTTATCTTCCAATTCCTGTACTTTAAGCAATGCGCGAAGCCCTATATTTTTCGTATGCGAAAGTGCTTTCAAACCATATTTTACCAAAATCCGGTTTTCCCCCTGCAGTTCCATTACATCAGCCACCGTCGCAATCCCAGCGTATTCTAGCAATTCATCCTTAGCTTCCGCCGGAACCTGCTGCACATCATACAGTGCACAAATCAGTTTAAACGCCACACCGGCGCCACACAACCCGTGAAATGGATATGTCTCATCATCCCTCTTTGGATCCAGCACAACATCCGCATCCGGCATCTGCTCCTGCACCTCATGGTGGTCGGTAACAATTACCGTCATACCAAGTTTCTTTGCATAATCCACTTCCTCATTCGCCGCAATTCCATTATCGCACGTAACAAGAAAATCACGTCCGCCCGCGAGCGCCTCATCTACAATACGCCGGTTCAGTCCGTACCCTTCTTTTACACGGTCCGGCGTAAAAATTTCAGAATCCAATCCAATCTTTTGAAATCCCTTCCACAAAATATATGCCGAAAAAATTCCGTCACAGTCAAAATCCGAGGCAATTGCCACCTTGCGCCCCTGCTCTTTCGCCTTTACAATCTCTCGGACTGCCTCATCCATTCCTTTCATCAAAAAAGGATCATGCAAATCATCAAGCGTCCCATATAAAAACTCCCGCATCTCCTGCTCACTTTCGACACCACGGTTCATAAGACACCGCACCGCCAGCGGCGAAACCTTTAACTTCGCCGACAAGCCATTAAAATCTCCCTTTTTTGTTTCCACAATCCATTTTTCGCGCACAACTGTTTCCTCACTTTGCTAATCTGCTTTCGTATATGTCAAGTATAGTTGATTCGCAGTGGATTTTCCAGTAGATTTTAAGGTTAAATTTGACTTTCCACCTGCTTCTCTTTATAATATCCAGTATACGACAAGAAAGGGGTACCCTCTATGAAATGGATACGTTTTACACTTGATACACATACAGATGCCGTGGACATGCTCAGCTATATGCTTGACGAAATCGGCGTGGAAGGAATTGAAATTGAAGACCATCTTCCATTAAGCGAAGAAGATAAGAAAAAAATGTTTGTCGATATTTTACCGGACCCGGAAGATAACGATGGGACTGCAAAAGTTCACTTTTACATGGAACCGGAAAACTGTGACCCGGAAAAAGTCATGATTCAGGTACAGAATATTTTTCAGGAAATCAAGCCTTTCTGTGAAATCGGAAAAGGAACCATTTCTCTTTCGGAAACCGAAGACAAAGACTGGATTAATAACTGGAAAACATTTTTCAAACCGTTCCGTGCTGCCGACGATATTGTCATCAAGCCAACCTGGGAAGAATATAAAAAAGAAAAAGATTCGGATATTCTTATCGAAATCGACCCCGGCATTGCTTTTGGCACTGGTTCCCACGAGACAACGAAGCTTTGCATTCAGGCTCTTGATAAATATGTAAAGAACGGAGACTCCGTCCTTGATGTCGGATGTGGCAGCGGAATTCTCTCAATTGCCGCTTTGAAGCTCGGTGCCAAGCACGCCACCGCAATTGACATTGACGAAGTTGCTGTAAAAGTTGCCGCTGAGAATATGGCAGTAAATCATATTCCGTCTTCCGACTACACCCTTTACGATGGCGATTTAATTTCCAACGCTTTTTTGAAGGTGAAAGCCGGAACCGGTCACGACATCGTAGTAGCAAATATTCTTGCTGACGTCATCATCCCGCTCACAGGCGTTGTAAAACCTCACCTAAAAAAAGGCGGTCTTTACATTACATCCGGCATTATTGATACAAAAGAAGCCGAAGTACGTGAAGCGTTACTTGAAAATGGATTTGAAATTCTTGATGTGACCTATATGAAAGAATGGTGCTGCTTTATTGCGACAATCTAGGCAACACAGGCAAAGGAGGTAATCATGCAGTTAACGGATCAAAAAAAGTTTGACCCTGAAACCGGGCATCCTGAAAATAAAAGTTATCTGGAATGTGGTTTACCGCCATATTTGCAGAAGTCACTCGAAAACATGAAACGTTCTTGGGAAATTGAAGATAGCGGCAAGCGGGATATTCATTGGGATATTTATTGGTGTGACTTAAGTGCAGATATAAACTCCGCTGAAACTGACCATGTAATCTCCTCTGAACAGGCATGGTATTTAAGGACAAAATATTTGAGAGTAAAAAGGGATTGATTATTATATGATAGATTTTACAAATCTTCCAACAAAAAATAAGACGTATACCGGAGCAAGCGGCAGTAAAATATGTGTAGTCTACAAAGGTGAACCATACATGCTGAAATTTCCTTCTCCACCTTCACGCAACAAACGTATGAGTTATTCTAATGGTTGCGTTTCCGAGTATATTGGCTGCCATGTTTTTGAAAGCGTCGGTATCCCGGTACAAAAAACTTTGCTTGGCACTTATACCAAGAACGGAAAAGAAAAAATTGTTGTTGCCTGCAAAGATCTTACTTCAACAGGTGTTGTCCTTCAGGATTTTGCATCCTTAAAAAACACGATAATTGATTCCGAACACAACGGTTACGGAACCGAACTTTCTGATATTTTATGCACAATAGAGGAACAAACAGCAATAAACCCCTATGAACTTAAGGATTGGTTTTGGAATATCTTTATCGTCGATGCCCTTATAGGAAACTGGGACAGGCACAACGGCAATTGGGGATTTCTCTATAATACCGAAACGGACAAAATAGAGATTGCTCCAATCTATGACTGCGGCAGTTGTTTATTTCCCCAAGCAGATGAAACAATTATGCAGGAGACACTTAACAACGAGGATGAACGTAATCTGCGCATTTACCAAATCCCTCTGTCAGGTATTAAAATAAACGGTTCAAAAATCAATTATCATGACTTTATCTTCTCTTTGGAAAATGTGGAGTGTAACAAAGCATTAAGACGTATTCTTCCAAAGATTGATTTGGACAAAATCAATCAGATAGTTGATGCCACCCCTTATATTGATGATTTGCAAAAAAGTTTTTATAAAATGATTTTAAAGGAACGCAAAGAAAAAATACTGGATGCAGCACTAAAAAAACTGAATACAGTCGAATGCTAATACAAAAAATACCACCCGCCAAAATTATTTTGACCGGGTGGCATTTTTATTTTAAGAATCTCTTATTTACTTATAAGCATCCTTTGCGTTTGCTACTGCAAAGAAAGCAGATTTTGGTGAATACAAGCCATTGAACAAGCAAGGTGCACTGCTTGCACGCCATGAAACACCATCATACAAACTCCAGATAACAAGGGCACTAATCTTTGCTCCCTTTGCTTTACTCTGCAAAAGAGCACCCATAATCTGGTCATAGTAAGCAGCCTGATCCTGATCGGTTACTACTTTATCTGCTGTCGATGTGTAACCGGCATCAATCTCTGTGATATGAATGTCCATATCCGGCATATTTGAGCGGAAGCACTCAAGTGCCTGTGCATACAAATCCGGGCTGTGTGCTGCATTGCCAACCGTCAAGTGACTCTGCATACCAAGACCATCACAAATCTTTCCATCCTCGTTAATAAAGTCAATCAAAAGAACTTCATCTTCCGGACAAAGATAAGTATTATAATCATTGTACATTAATTTCACATCGTCGCGGTCGTATTTTTTGCAAATTTCATCTGCCCACTGGAATGCTTCTTTGACAAACTTCGGACGAAGCGTTACTCCGGTACTTGACATATAACCGGCATTTTTCTCTTTATCCGTAATGCCATAAATCGTATTCCAGAATGTTCCCTTAGGACTTCCGCTATGCATATACTCATTTACTACGTCATAAGCATAAAGAACGCATTTGCTCTTGTCGCCACCGGCAAGTTCCAAATCTTTCTTCAAAATATGCTCCATCACATTCTTTACAAAATACTCAAGACGCAAATCCATGTTTTCTTCAGAAGTATTCTTACTCTTGTTATTTACAACAGAGAATCCTTTCTGGAAGAAATAGGTAGGAGTCTGCTCATGCCACAGTAACGTATGTCCACGAAGTTTCAATCCTTTTGCGTGGCACTCGGTCAAAATCTTATCAATCGTATCAAACTTGAGTTTCGGAACTACGACACCTGTCTTTTTAACAATTGTGTCCTTTCCATCTACAGTCTCTGTTACGTTATAAGTTGCAGAGTTATCTGCCTGTTTGTCATATCCTTCCGGAATATACAAACCTTGTGCTTTGGCATCTTCAAGTGGCACTGCATCAATTTTGTCAGAATCCATAACGGCATTCGGTTTCATCTCGTTACCAGGAGTAATGCCATTATACTGTTCATTCAAGAACTTAGAAGCTGTATCTCCAAGAAGATCATTTGCCGATGCACCAACAGCTACCACACCAAAAGTATCACTGTAAATATCTTTCAGTTTCGGAATATCCGTTGCCTTGGATGGCTGTGCCGTTTTTACAATCTTCATGTTATCAACATACATATCACCGGTTGTACCATCATCACTCTGGAAATAGAATCCATAGAAGTACATGTCATCCGGCACAGTGATTTCGTAGTCGAAATCTTTCCACTGACCTTTTGTTGTTTTCCAGCGGGTTGCCGTGATACGAGTCGGCATATAGGAATAAGACTCATCGCCACCTTCAATCGGAATCACCTGTTCGTTAAAATTCAATGAAGACACTTCGCTGTAGGCAGTAAAGGAAACGCGGTAAGTAGCACCACCTTCTAATTTCTTTGACAGATTAAGCATAGCTCCCTGCCAACTCTTTGAATTTGCTTCACGGTGGCATTTGAGAACTTTCTTGCCAACTGCACTGTTTGCTGTTTGAAGTGTACTCGAATCAACAACCTCCAGATAATCTTTTCCGGTGTTGTTATCATCTGAGAACGAGCGAAGAATCCATCTTTTCAATCCTTCCGGATCCGGAGTATCCTCGTTTACGCAGTCCGTCGACTTTGTACCCGTTTCTACATCCTCAAAATCTTCATCATACACAGTTGCTGTTGCCGGGTCAACCTTTGCTTCCGGCACTGTTGTAGGAAATGTATCCGGGTCTTTTGCTTCCGGTGCCTTTGCCGTTTTGTAACCCTGGTCAAGTGCACGCAGTGTAGGAACTGCTGTCGGTGCAGCCGTCGGTGTAGCCGTAGCTTTTGCTCCCGGTGTATCAGTTACCTTTGCCGGTGCGGTCGGTGTTGCCACCGGTGCTTTTGTTACTGTTACTTTGCCTGCTTTTTTGACTGTAATTTTACAAGTCTTTTTGTAGGTCTTTTTACCTACTTTGATTTTGGCAGTCAAAACTGTCTTTCCTGCCTTTTTACCTTTGATTGTTACGCTGTTTTTCTTTTTCTTAGAAAGCGTGACAACCTTCTTGCTTTTCACAGACCAAGTTGTCTTCTTAATCTGCTTTGTCTTAACACCTTTCACTGTAACTTTCTTTGTTTTACCTGCTTTTACAGAAACCTTTTTTACCAAAGATGGCTTCTTTGCAGCCTCTGCCTTTGGTGCGCTAAGCGCAGGAATAACAAGAGAAAGAGCTACAGCGGAAACAATGAGTTTCTTCATCTGTCTCTTCAATGTCTTGACCTCCTTTTTTATGTTTTTATAAAAAAAAGCACTACCCGATTCGAGTAGCGCTTTTTTATCTGTATATGTACTCGTATACGTACTTATATTTTATCATTTTAATAATGAAATAGCAATCACTTTATAAGATTTATGGTATATATAAGCAACATTATATGTGTGTATCACCATATCTCTATATTAGCTAATCCCAATACTGCTTTTTCGCATCAATTACAGCATAGAATGCAGCTTTTGGCATATACAAACCATTGAACAGACATGGGAATTTTGCCGGTCTCCATGATACACCATCATACAAACTCCAGATAATCAATGCTGTGATGTTGCCGCCATTTTTCTTGTTAGTCAAAATCGCATTCATAATCTGGTCATAGTATGCTGCCTGATCTTCATCCGTCAATGGCTTGTCCTCTGTACTAACCATTGTTGCATCAAGCTCTGTAATCTGAATCTCCAAATCCGGGCAGTTCAGACGGAAGTACTCCAATGCCTTTGCATAGTTTGTTGCACTGTGGAACGAATCCGTAATATCCAAGTGTGACTGCATACCAATACCATCACATACTTTACCATCACTGTTAATGTAATCTACCAGGTGAATGATATTTTCCGGATTCTGATAGCAGTTATAATCGTTATAAATCAGTTTTACATCCAAACGGTCATATTTTACAAGCATTTCGTGTGCATATTTGAAAGCATCCTTTACATAAGAAGGACGAAGTGTCACACCATGGTCTTTCACAGACTTATCATATGTGCCGTAAATCAATCCCCAATAAGTAATATTCTTGGAGTCTTTCTCCGCATTTGCACTGTGCAGATACTCATTTACTACATCGTAGGAGTATAAACAATCTGCATACTTACTGCTCAATACATGGTTCATAACTGTCTTAACATAGAACTCAAGACGCGTATCCATGCACTCTTTGGATGTGTTGTACTTCTGTCCTGTCGTAATTTTATAATTCTGCTGGAAGAAATACTTCGGTGTCTGCTGATGCCATACCAATGTATGTCCACGCAGTTTCACGCCATTCTCATGAGCAGCTTTCATAAGCTTATCTACATTATCAAAATTCAGTCTCGGCACGGCATACTCACCCGTAGCTGATTTGAAACGGTTGTCATCATAAGAAGTGTAGTTATCCGGAATAATATATCCCATGGATTTTGCATCCTCTACTGTGATGAAATCGGTCTTATCCGCAGAAACTTCATCGGTTGGTTTCACAAGTTTACCAATCGTAGAACCAAGAATTGCATCCGGTTTCATTTCGTTACCCGGTGTAACGGCATTGTACTGCTGAGAAATAAACTCGGAACCATTCTTACCAAGAATCGAAGCAATTCCTGCTCCAACGCCGACAATCGGGAATACATCTTTGTAAGTATCCTTCAAAGAAGCAATTGTTTTGTCCGGATTTGTCTGCAATGTCTTTGTCAAAGTAATGTTGTCAAGGTAAATGTCATCGTTACCATTTCCGTTATAAGACTCAAAATACAGTGCATAATAAAATTTATCATCCGGTACGGAAATCGTAAATGTTACTGTATTCCATTTTCCTTTCGGAATCTTTGTAATTGTTCCGGAAGTCGGACCAAAGTTACCATAACTTGGTGACAGTTCTTCCAGAGTCTGCTCCTGATAAGAACACATCAAATCGGTGTTCTGGCAGAATACATCTGCCTTAAGTTCATAGGTACATCCTTCATCCAGTTTATCGGTGATGTTCATCATCGGCCCCTGCCATGTTTTATCTTCACGGTGAAGGTGAAGTACATTTGTAGTGTTTCCTTCAACAGGAAGGTCTTTTCCATCAACTACATCCAAATAATCCTTTGAAGTTCCAACACCGCCATCTGCGGCTTTATCATGTCCACGAAGTACAACTCCTTTGATACCATCTCCTGTAATTGCATCTTCTGTTCTTGTTCCAATTAATACATCTTCAAAATCTACGCTATAACCAACTTTAGTAGCCGGATTAATCGTAGCAGCCGGTTTCGTAGTTGCAAAAGAGTCTGCACTCTTCTTTGGTACTTCCGTCATATTTGGTGTTACCAATGGACGGAATGTAGCAACCGGTGTTGCAGTCGGTGTTGCTGTTGCCGTACTTGCCGGTGTCTTTGTCGGTGCAGTTGTGGCCGGAGCCTTAGTTGCACCCTGTGTTGGTTTTGCAGTAATAACTGCAGTTTTCTTTACTACAGTAATTTTCGTTTTTAATTTGTAGGTCTTTTTGCCAACTTTAACTTTCGCAGTCAAAGTTGTTTTTCCAGCCTTTTTACCTTTTAATGTAACGCCGGTCTTTTTCTTTGCCGAAAGAGAAACGATTTTCTTACCTTTCTTTGGCAATGACCAAGTCGTCTTTTTGATTTTCTTTGCTTTTACTTTTTTTACGGTTATCTTTTTCGTTGCTCCTACTGTCACTTTAACGCTTTTTGCACTCAACTTTGGTTTTGCTGTAGCTTCTGCCTTTGGAGCTGAAACCGCCGGAACCAATAAAGATAAAGCCATAGCAGAAACAATCACTCGTTTCAAACTCTTATTCATGCTTTTCCCTCCAAATATAAATCCTTACATATATTTCCTATAACAATTGTGTTATAAAACACTTTTGCACTACACGTCCAAATTATAATATCTTTACATGAAAAGAAGCGCCGCTCTTACGAGCAGCGCCTCCCATGATTCAATTTTAGTCAGCCTTATCAGCAAATGATTATTATATAACACTAACTATTTGCTAACCAATACAATCTTGGTAATTGACAAATACTTGTCAGCATCCATTGCCGGAAGCTGGAAGTTAAAGCCTGCTGCAGTACCTAAACCTGCTGCATCAGCCTTTGAAAGATCAAATACCGCAGTATCAGCAATTTTGTTTCCAATTGTTCCTGCTAACACACCCGGATTTGTATATCCATTCAAATCATTTTTAGTTACTAATGCGAAATTTCCCCAAGATGGTGCTGTTGTATATTCGCTTGCATCACTACCATCCTGATTTTTCAACTGATACGTAACCTGAACTTCTGCATAATCAGATAAGTCCAAATCATTTGCTACTAAATACTCAGACATATCCACATAAAGCATGCTTCCGCCTGTCATAAAGTCAATACTTGCCGCCGTCTGTGTCGCTGCGATAGAATCTCCCGCGCCAGGATTTGTTTTACCTACTACTTTTGTCAAATCTACATTGTGAGATTTGATTACAGTAGGCTCTTCCGATGGCTCCTTAACTGTAATATCAACAGAACCTGTTACTTTGCTTCCATCTGTAGATGTTGCAGTGATTGTTGTTGTACCTTCTGCACCCTTCTTAGCTACTACAGTACCATTGAAGTTTACAGTTGCTACATCTTCGTTGCTGGATGTCCATTTAACGATCTGACGTGTTGCATCAGCAGGTGTAACTGTAGCCGTTACAGTTGTAGTCTTACCAGGAGCAATCTCTGTCTTAGCAGCTTTTACATCAATACCTGTAACAAGTTTGTCATATTTAACTTTTACAAAGTCAATTCTGTGAATTGTTACTTCAGCACCAGAAGACTGTGGGCAGAATGCGATAGCTGTCAAAGTCTCTGGGTTCATTCCTTTACCCATAAGCATAGAAATAGGAATGAAGACTGTACGTGTCTTGTAAGCTGCTTTTACTGTGTTACCAGCAGTGAAAGTAGATTCAGCTTCCCAAATCTCATCATCTGTGTGGGTCCATCCGCCTTCGTATGTCTCAGAAGAAGAAGAACCTGGGAAACCAGCGGAACGAAGCTGGTCATTTCCGTTATAAGTACGGCAGTTCATCTCGTTCTCTGATGTTACTTTAACACGAACGTAGTCATAAGCAGACATGTCTTTTGTACCATTGTCATAACCCATGAATCCTTCACCACGTGTATCAGAGATATCAATGATGTCATCATCTTTTGTTGCCGGGTTGATGTAGTAAGATACACCGGAGTTATAATCTTTTGTGGATGTGAATGTTACAGAACCGTCTTTGTTGTACAAAGTACCATCTTTAACAGTCTCACCATCAGAACGTTTAGCATCACAAGTAAATGTAGTCTCATTAAGTTCCGTCAATGGAACATTGTATGTAGCAGACTCATCTACTGTGTAAGTGCCGGCTTCTGTTTTGATTACGCTTACAGGAGCTTCTGTAGGTTTTGGTGTAGCAGTTGCTGTGCTTCCACCATTGTTGTTATTGTTGTTTGCCGGAGTTGCTGTAGCTTTTGCTGCATCTGTCTTAGCAGGTACCGGTGTTACATTAACTTTGCTTGCCTTCTTAACAGTAATCTTGCAAGTCTTTTTGTAGGTCTTCTTACCCACTTTGATTTTAGCAGTCAAAGTAGCTTTACCAGCTTTTTTACCTTTAACTACTACGCTTTTAGCTTTTTTCTTGCTAAGAGAAACAACTTTTTTGCCCTTCTTATTGAGAGACCATGTTGTCTTCTTAACTTTTTTCTTAGATGTTACTTTAACTGTTTTTTTCTTACCAACAGTTACGGTTACTTTCTTCGTAAGCGTAGGCTTTTTAGCTGCTGCCTCAGAAGAAGTGTTTGGTGCGATTCCTGCAAGACTGAAAGCCATAACTACAGCCATTGATTTTGCAAGAACGGATTTGATACTTTTCTTCAAAACTCTTACCTCCTATTTTATAGTATTGTTTTGGTTTTTATTTGTAAAGCATGTTTCCCGCTTTCGCAGGAAACAGCTTTTACAACATGATTATTTATATTCCGGATATTTTTCCGGGTTTGCTTTGATTTCTTTATCAGTAGGATTTGTATTTTCTTTCCAATCTTTACTGAATACCAAAGACTTCAATTCATATACATGTTCTGGTTTGTTAGCATCAAACTTATTAGCTTTCAATACAACATAACGAACATTCGTAAGATTTCCTTTCGGTGTTGTACCATCCACTTTTACATTCTTTGAATCAACGCCATCAATCCAGTTGCACCACCAGTTTTCTTCTACACCGGCTTCACCATAACTTGTTCCCTCATAAGAACGAATTGCATGAGATCCTTCGAAGAATGGATAAGTAGCGAACTGTACCTGTTTGGTCCAGTATTTATCCTGCTGGAAGTCTGCTGTATCCGGATACAATTCAATTGACATCTGCTCTGTTGCTTTACCGCTTAACGCAACACCTTTGTAGTTTGACAAATCATATATCTTGCCAAGATCCAGCACATACATATCTTTGTTTGCCTGAGTAAACGCAAGACTTAATACTCCACCAGCCTGTTTAGCACCATCTACTGTAGAATATACTTTTGTTGTCTTATCATCGTCAGCTTTCTTAGGCATAATCTTCAATGTAGAAAGATCAATTGTAAGATCGGACGCTGCAGCAGTTCCTTCAACAACTTCTACATCAAAGGATGTCTTAACACTAGGATTCTTTGTTACAACTGCCGTCAAAGTAACCTTACCGGTGCCAACTGCTTCCAGTACAGGATCTGTTTTGGAAGAATCAATCTTCAAAACTTTTTCATCACTGGATGTCCATGTCAGCTGTGTCTGAGTTGTATTATCCGGTGTATAAGCAAAGTTATCAGCAGACATACTCAATTTCATGCCCTTAACCATCTTAGTTGGAGCATTCTCAATTTTAACTGCTGTACAAGGTGTCTCACCTTCCAATACAGATACATTATCAATATAAAGTGTCAAACTTGCGTTAGTGCTTGGATATCTTCCTGTATAAGTACTTCCAAGTACCAAAGAAACATTCTTCTGGTTCAAAAGACCGGTCTCTGTGATATTACCTTTAGTCAGGTTCATCTTATTTGGATGCCATCCTGCTTTGTACTTATCACTTTCGCTCTCTTTGAAACCAATGGTACGGTTTTCATTCTTCTTCTCTTTTGCCCAGTCATCATACATCATTGGGAGAGAGTGGTTATTGTATACCATACCCTCGAACTCATCGCCCTTATTTGGAACGGTGTAGTTCTCATCCTTACCGGATGCATGAGAAGAATCAACGGAGAATTTAATCAGTTCTTCAGAGATTCCCTTCTTCTCAGCGTCTGCTTTCTTAAGAGAAGTTGCAAAGTAATACTCCGGTGTAATCTTACCATATTTTGCAAAGTAAGCATATGCTGTCTTGTACTTCACATCACCGGTGTTGCTTGCTACCACGCGGGACTCGAACTTGATACCAGAATACTCATCGAGTTTTTTCTGCAGTTTCAAGTTGAAGATAGGTGCATAATCGTATGCCTGTGTATCACCGGTATACTCAATCTTCAAGCACTTGTTCTTAGGATTTTCAGGGTCAGTTGCAACTGTCATTTTACCAACATTGCTGTTTGCATACTCTTTACCTTTTGTAGCTTTACCGGCAGTTCCCTGCTCTTCGTCACTCTCCCAGTTATATCCTACCGGATAGCTCTCGAAGTCTTCTACAACGGTCTGAGTTCTTGTGTCTGCCGGCTCATAGTTTGGAGTCGGAGTAGCTGTTGCAGGTTTTGCATTAATTTTAACATTAATCGTAACCTTCTTATTTGTACCGTCTTTGGTGTATCCGTAAATCTTAGTAGTACCAGCTTTAACCGGAGTAACTACACCGTATGGAGATACATAAACAACCTTAGAATTCTTTGCTTTCCATTTCATTCCTTTATAACCAACTTTTGTTGGGGAATATTTTACATAAAGCTGTGCTGTCTGCTGATTTGTAGTAGCAGCTGCTTTATCATCGTACTTAACTGTCATAGTAAGTACACTCTTCTTGGTAGAAACGAATTTTGTCGTTTTCTTCGTTTTCTTTGTACGCTTTGTTGCGTCAGCCTCTTTTGTGTTTGTTACACTTGTTGTAACAACAACCTTGCTAGGCTTAACGGATTTGATTGGTGTACCAATCTTAATTCTCAACGTAGCTTTCTTTTTCTTATTTGCTTTGGAAGCAATTGTAATCTTAGCAGTTTTGTTTTTCTTACCTACTGCCTTGACATAAACTTTTCCTTTAGATTTAACAATCTTAGCAACTTTTGGATTACTTGATTTGTATGTAACCTTTTTGCTAATCTTGCCGGATTTTGTAACTTTTACTTTAATCTGTTTTTTCTGGCCTTTTTTCAAAACCAGTTTACCGCCGTTTACAACGGGGCTTTTCACTTTGACAGACTTGATTTTTGCTTTTGCATCAGCTGTCGTTCCTGTGATTGACAAAGATGTCACAACCATAGCCAGGGAAAGCACGCTGGCCAATGTCTTTGTGACAATTTTGGATGTCTTGCTCATGATTATCCTCCTTTAATATATTTAGCATGTACAGACACTTGTACACATTGAATGTAGTCTCATTGTACCATCCTTTATGGGAAAATGCAACCAAAATAAATAAAAAATACCCACTTTTTTGGATAAGTTGCACATTATTTTTTCTCATTTCTTGACAAGAACTAGGAAACTGTTACAATGGGGACAGATACAAGCGGTCACACGCATTTTGACCGGTATGAGAGGAGAACGAATGGAACAAGCACATCATTTATTAGACCTGATACACTCGTATTTTCCACATGAGTCTGCCGATATCCGGACGATATCACCACTGAAACTGGCTTATCTGGGAGATGCTGTCTACGAAATCATTATCCGCACATTAATTATGGAACGAACAGGTGGTCCTGTGAAAAATCTGCACAAAAGAACGAGTGAGTTTGTCAATGCCGGCTCACAGGCAAAATTGATTTTGTGTCTGCAGGACGATTTATCTGAGGAAGAAATCCGCATTTACCGTCACGGGCGCAACGCGAAAACGTCTTCTGTGGCAAAGCACGCAGACATTCATGATTACCGCAACGCTACCGGTTTAGAAGCTTTGTTTGGCTATCTTTATCTGAGTGGCAGATTAGAGCGCGCCATTGAATTATGCAAAATTGGTTTCGAGCGGCTGGATATTTTATTATAGAAAGAAGAGGATTTTAATCATGAAAGAAGAATATAGAGAAGAAAATACAACAAGTTCACGAATTGAGGGCCGTCACAGTGTCCTTGAGGCTTTGCGCGCAGGCAGCCTGATTGAGCGTCTTTTTGTACAGAAAGGCTGTCAGGACGGTCCGGTTCTTACTATTTTAAGAGAGGCAAAAAAGGCAGATGTCATGGTGGACTTTGTTCCAAAAGAGCGTTTGGATTTTATGAGCGAGACAAAAAATCACCAGGGCGTGGTTGCCGTTTTGTCCGCTTTTGCTTATTCCACGATTGATGATATGTTTGCACTCGCAGAGAAAAAAGGTGAGACACCGTTCTTTTTTATACTGGATGGTATTGAAGACCCGCACAATCTGGGTGCCATCATCCGTACCGCAAACCTTGCCGGTGCCCACGGCGTGATTCTTCCAAAGCGACGTGCTGCCGGATTGACTGCTACGGTAGTCAAAGCGTCTGCCGGTGCCATTCATTACACCCCGGTCGCTAAAGTTACTAATATTGTGTCCACGATTGAACAGTTAAAAGAAAAGGGAATGTGGTTTGTCTGCGCTGATATGGATGGCGAGCTGATGTACCGCCAGAATCTCACCGGACCAATTGGCCTTGTAATCGGCAACGAAGGAAAAGGCGTCAGCCGCTTAGTAAAAGAACACTGCGATTTCATTTCATCCATTCCGATGAAGGGCGATATCGACTCACTTAACGCATCTGTAGCCGCCGGCGTTCTTGCTTACGAAATTGTACGTCAGCGTATGAACCACTAATTGAGGAGGATTTTATGTTTGATTATCACGCAGCAAACGATGAAACAATCATCGCCCGCTCCCACGACGGCGATGATGCTGCCACAGATTTTTTACTGGAAAAGTACAAGCCCCTTGTCAAGAAGAAGGCTCGTACTCTTTTTCTGATTGGCGGCGACAATGATGACCTAATTCAGGAGGGAATGATTGCCCTCTATAAAGCCATCCGCGCTTTTAGGGCAGACCGCGAAAGTTCCTTCGTACACTACGCTTCTCTTTGCATTGATAATCAATTATACAACGTAATCAAAGGTGCAAACCGACTCAAGAATTCGCCGCTCAACACCTACGTTTCCCTTTACTCGCCGCTCAACTCCGACACGGAAAACAATTCCCGCGAGACACTTGCCGATACACTCCAGCCTTCCGAACTTATAAATCCGGAAGACATCGTAATCGACAAGGAAAATGTAACGGACATCGAGAGCCACATCGAAAAGCACCTGAGCAAGTTTGAAAAAGAAGTAGTAACTCTCTACCTTGACGGCAACGATTACCAGCAGATTGCCGTAGTCCTTGGAAAATCTCCAAAATCCATCGATAACGCTTTGCAAAGGATCCGAGGGAAGCTGTCGAAGATTCGATAAGAAGATGAGAAGCTGGCTCGTTGGTTTTTGGCGGTTGCTTGCGCCGGTTGTTTTTACTGGTTGTTTGCTTCAGTTGCTTGCGCCGGTTGTTTTTAGGAGTTATTTTTAGGGGTGGGGCAGCATGCAAACAACTCTTTTACTCATCATTTGTCAATATGGTTGCATTTTCCGGTCGATTTCCCCCATTCTTACGATAAAACTCAGTGAAAAGACAACTCTTTTTCCTATTTTCATGCATTTTGGTTGTTTTCATATCAAATAATTTTTTCAGCATGCAACGCTTTTATGATATAAAGCCCATTTAGATTGCTTTTGATACGCCAAAGGCTTTATGGCAAAAAAATAAGACCTACCGGTCTTACACAAAACTTTTAAATCCTATAAAAGCTGTTAACGGGACTCGAACCCGTGACCTCCGCCTTACCAAGGCGACGCTCTACCACCTGAGCTATAACAGCACCGTGGTCATAAAAGACCTTACGAGTTGATATTCTACCAAAAGAATTGGTTTGTGTCAACTATTTTTTTGCTTGAACATATGTTCCTATTATGTTATACTATTCATGTGTAATCAAAAAGAAATAGCATCCCAACCTCCTAAAGTCTGGATGCTATCCTTTTAGTTTCCACTGTGGGCAAATCGGAGTCATATCCGATTCACTTTCTAAGTAGATTATACACTAGGGTACTTGAAAAAAACAAGTACCCTTTTAAAATCGTTTGTGTCACCGTTTGTATCAAGTGTTCGTTGGCACTTTTTTTGTTTTCCGTAATTCCGTAGAAACTGGCAGCAAACATTTGACACAAACTTTTTACTCTGGCACCTTGAAAGATATTAAGTTTGCATCTACAATTAATTTCATCATACAGTCTCCTTAAATTTTTCCAATCTATAATGACGTTCATCATCCAATTCCTTAACACCATCCTTATAATCATATCCAAATTTCCTATAAAATTCTGTTGCTGTAATGGATGCCGGTATCTCAATTCGATTTGCTCTTACATAAAACTCATCCTATTCCAATGTACTTATAATTTTGCTTCCAATACCTTTTCCATGAAATTCCGGAAGAACAAAAATACACAAAAGTATGCTCTCTGTTTCACTACCCCAAAAACTTGAGATAGAACCTGTTCCAACAATTTTTTCTTCAAATTCAAAAACGTACATATGCGCATAACTTGCCACATTTAGGGCCTTTTCTTCATCATAAACCTTTGCAAGCGTCTCCATCGCCGATAATCCATAATCTCTACTGTTAATCTCTAAGAAATTCCTGACAATAAGATTTCTGACTTCTTTAGCATCCTCTTTTTTAAATCTTCTAGCCTTAACACGGTTCTTAACATAATCAACCGATTTCGAATTTTTGATTAAATCATTCATTCTCTGCACCTCTTCCTTGTAAATACAAAAATCGCACCAACCAATACAATGTCTAGTGCGATATCACCAATCGAATAAGATGCAATATATAAAATCTTCTCTTATATTCTGGTTTTATGCACTAGACTAAAAGACCTACACGTTATAACCTAATGCATTTACCCTGCATGTTTATAACTGTGTATGTCCACAATACATGTACATATAACATCTTGAATATAATTTCTGATTCATGTGTATCCTCTCCTCGTTTTTTTGTTAATATAACATCGTTGATAGCTCATGTCAACCAAATTCTAGCACCGGTTATTGATACACCATTTGCAATTTTCGTGCCAAGTGTTCGTTGGCACTTTCTTTGAATTCCAGTAATTCCGTAGAAAAACTTTGCGATGAGTGGGTTTTGAGTACGTCGGTATGTAGCACTGGTAGTTTCAGTGCCCATACCGCTACGTACTCAACGAACGAAAGTGCCCCACGAGACGCAAAGCTTTTCTACGGAATTACGGAAAGCAAAAAAAATGCCAACACTCACTTGCCCCCTAGCATTTTCCCACCATTTGAATTAAAATAAACCTAACAAAACCATCACAAAAACGCTCAGGAGGATGCTGCTATGAAGAAACGCTTACAGTTTTATCTGAACTACTACGAAACATTAACAACAAAAAAATCCCTGACCACCGCAGAGGCCGCCAGGGAACAAGAGCAATTGCTCATTCAAATTCAATTTTTTCAGCACGAACGTCTGATTCACTTAATCGTGACAGCACTTTTTGCACTGCTTACGATATTGAGTTTATTTGCCAGCCTCCTTCTTCCAAAACAGCCGGTACTTCTTGCACTGGATATCTTATTTCTTGTGCTTTTAATTCCATACATCTTTCATTACTACCGCTTGGAAAACGGCGTGCAGAAGTTGTACGAATACTACGACAAACTTAGTTGCCGGTGAAACCGCCGTATGCTTTTCCGTCGTGCATAACAGCGCCTTTTCGCTTGGCAAGCTCAGAAACTGTCAAGATGTCATAATCATTTTTTACAAGCCATGGAAGAACCTTCTTCAGTGCCTCCACGGTAGTCGGGTGAATATCATGCATCAGAATAATGTCTCCATCTTTGACATTTTTCTTGATTTCCTTCATGATAGCTTTTGTGTTTTTTGATTTCCAATCCAAAGTGTCGGTATTCCACAGCACCATCGGATGTTTTAATTTTTTACGCATTTTAGCACTGATGGCACCATATGGCGGGCGTAGCAGTGTAATGTCGTAACCAACTAATTTCTTCACTAAATCCGCCGTCTTATCGTACTGTTTATTCACTTTTTCCATACTCAGTTTTGCTAAATTGGCATGATCCCACGTATGGTTTCCAATTTCACATCCCTGTGCTACTTCCTGTTTCAAAACTTCTGCGCCTTCCTTTACACGGGTTCCTACCACAAAAAAGGTCGCATGTGCCTGATACTGTTTTAATAAAGCAAGCACTTTTGGTGTATTCACTGTGCTTGGACCATCGTCAAACGATAAGGCAACTGCTTTCGAGCGAATCTTTGGCACAGGTGTCGGAATGGTCTGCGGCGCAAGTGTCGGAACTGCGGCAATTTCATTTGCAATCCCATCCGGCGCATAGGTTGCCTGTCCCTTTTCAGGAACTTTTGTCTGCTGTGACGCAGCACTTGCACCGTTTGCTGCCGCCGTCACTGCTGCCGTTGCCTGTGCCGTCTGTGTTACCGTAACACCGCTTCCACTCGCCACAGCCTGCCCTTTTGGCTGTTCATCATCACCAAACTCAGCCTGAACCAAGCAGACGGCGCCCACTGCAATCAGCACAATTACTGCAATGAGACAGACAATCCATCGACCTGACACTGCCTGTCCCATACTGCTTCGATATTTACTTCTGCTTGAATATGAACTGTTTCCTATATAGTTATCAGAGCCTTTAGAAAAACGGCTGCGCCTTCTTCTTCGTCTCTCACGATTATTATAACCTTTCATGTAATTCATCTTTACACCTCATTCCGAGAGCAATTCCCTGCTCCCATTACGTAGCCCTAGTATAGCACTAATCTTTCGGCTTTTCAATAACGATTTTCCCTCCAATAAATTCCAGTTTTACTTTATTTCCATCCATTCCCATTTGTTCCAGCAGCTCACTTGGAATCTGCACACGTCCGGCGCGGTCAAGAACCGCAAACTCTTCCTGCGTCTCTTCTTCCTGCCAGTCAATGTCCAAATGTTCCATGCGCTCGCGGTAATCATTTTTCATAATACGCTCACTGCTCGTTTTTCCATCGCGAATAGAAACAACACGATTTACTTTTTTTGCCAACTCTTTATCATGCGTTACAATGACAATCGTAAGTCCAAGTTTCTCATTTAACTTACGGAACATTTCCAAAATGTCATCCGCAGTCTTTCGGTCAACGGCACCGGTTGGCTCATCCGCCAATAACAGTTTCGGATTATTGGCAAGTGCAATTGCAATCGCAACTCTTTGCTGCTCACCACCGGAAAGCTGGTTTAATTTACTGTCCTTCCTGTGTCCAAGGCCCACCAGTTCCAGAAGTTCCAACGCCCTTTTCTTTTTTTCCTCTTCAGAAACTGCCTTTTCTTTTTCTTCCACAAAAAGCATCGGTGTCATTACATTTTCCCACGCAGTCAAATAAGGAAGAAGATTTCTCGCATTATTCTGCCACACAAAACCAACGGTACTTCTCTTATATTTAACCAGTTCGTTTTCCGTCATTTGAAAAAGATTTTTTCCATCCACATACAGTTTACCCGCTGAAGGCCGATCTAATCCACCAATCATATTTAAAAAAGTGGACTTACCGCTTCCGCTGTTTCCAATAATTGCCATAAGTTCTCCACGCTTCACGGTCAAATCCAGCCCTTGAAGCGCCAACACTTCAATATCTTTGGTCTTGTAAATTTTAACCAGACTGTCACACTCAATCATCACATCGTCCGGCACATCCATTGTCTGTTCCGGATTTTCCATTGCAGGTTCAGGACTCTTTATTTGTTTTACTTTGCTTATTTTTTCTTTTAAATTAATCTTCATCGGCAATCTCTCCATCCTCAATATGATAGATGCAGTCGGCAATCTCCATCAATCCGGTATCATGCGTCGTCATTACTATGGTTACTCCCTGTTTTTCAATCAGTTCCTTAAAAATCTTCATGACCTGAAGCCCGGTATTGCTGTCAAGCTCCGCCGTCGGCTCATCGGCAAAAATAATCTTTGGCTTGTGTGCAATCGCACGTGCAATCGCCACTCGCTGCTGCTCACCACCGGAAAGTTCCTGCGGCATATGATGCATACGGCTTCCGAGACCAACTAATTTCAGACATTCTTCCGTCCGCTTTCTCCTGTCCCCTTTGTATCCGGCGAGTCTAAGAACAAACTCAACATTTTCGTAGGCGGTCATCATCGGAATCAGTGCCACCGACTGAAAAACAAATCCAATCTGCGTTTTCCGCATCTGCTCCCTGTCATGTTCCGGCAAATCTTGAATCGGTTTTCCCTCAAATAAAATTTCACCACTTTTCGGGTAATCGAGTGCACTCAAAAGATTCATCAGCGTCGTTTTACCGGAGCCGGAACGTCCTCTAAGCATCGTAAGTTTCCCGGTCGGAATCTGAATGTTAATGTTTTTCAAAACCACCAGTTCCTTGCCACCGGCAATCGGAAAGCTTTGAATCACATCTTTAGTTTCTATCATATTTTCCATTCTGACACCTCCCTAGTCTTCACCAAGCTTCAACGCCTGGGAAATATTAATCTTACTAATCAGCTTACCAAGAACTACCATGCAGATTACGATTACAATGCCAATAACGCTAAAGAGACGAACCATGTCAAGCGCCTTAAACACAACTGTAAGCGGCACGGTCTGGTCGGTCGAGGCATAGAAAATCTGCACCAATGGCACGAACAGAATGGATGACAAAACACCAAGTCCGGCACCAATCAAAATTGAAATTCCGGAACTGAAAATCTGTTCATTAATTAACATCTGAATAATCTCTTTTTTTGTCATACCCATCGCACGGAACACACCAAAAAGCAATTCCCTCTGCCGGATTGACAAAATCCAATAAATCAAAAATCCGGTACAGCACAAAATCAAGATAATGATAAAACTCATCGTCAAAATACCATTGGTTCCTTGGAACAGTGCATCGTTTTTTACGTCTACCAGTTTGGATGCCACATCCTCAAACACCGTATATTCGATGCCGTTTTTCTTCGCATAATCGTAAATAAATTTCGAAGAACCGTTGGTCTGAATCCATACCTGATATGGCTTCACGCCAAGCGTCTGCTGAACCGGTGCCAGATTGGCAACAATCAGATAATGATCCGTTGTCACAAGCGTATCCTGCTGATTTAGTTCATGCGTCTGCTTCACATAACTTGGAAAATAATCAAAGAACCCATACACAACTCCTGTCATTTCTTTTTTATCTTTTGTTGTATAGGTTACTTTATCCCCCAGCTTGACGCCCATTTTTTTCTGAAAATTCATGCTTAGAAGAATGGCATCCGGATTACCCGCCATTGCATTCAAATAATTGTTCAAATGCGTCGGCAAAAGTGTCGAATCAAAATCACTTACCGTCAATCCAAAATTTTTCGTGTCAATTGCCATCAACGAAGTTTCTGTTTCATTGTCACTCATTTTTTTGCCAAGTGATGTAGAAATCTCATCCTCACAGTAAACTTTCGTTGCATGTTTTACACCTTTCATGCTCTCATAGGTCGAAAAATCCGGCTCCGTATAGGATACTTCCTTATCCGGATTATCCGCAAGGAACGCTTCGTTGCTCTCCCATTGCTCTTTAAGAACAAGTGTTGCTCCCGTTTCATACCGAATATTACTCTCCGAATTGGAAAGAATCGTCCGCGCCACCGTTGCGTTAAAAATACCAAGTGCAACCGTCAGCATCAAAAAGACCATCATAAAGCTCTGTTTTCCCTTTGTTCTCAAAATCTGTAAAAACGAAGCGAAAAATGCCGGTTTCCAGCGTTTTTTCCCAATCAGATAAACAAGTTTAATCAAAAGCGGCTGGATGCGCAGCGCTACCAGACTGGCACTGATGATAAACAGCGAAGAACAAATAAACAAAAACGGGTCCAACGATTCTCCTTCTAACATCTGCGTCATAAGACTTTCCTTCTGCTCTGTAAAATTATACAAGCCATACAGAGAAATCACGAGCAGTATCACATCCATATATACTCTCTGGAAAATGTTTTTATGCTTTTTGTTTTTGTTTCTTTTTACATTAACAATCGTAACGTTGGCGTCGCGGAAGACCGGTAACACCATGAAAGCAATGGATATAAGCATCGCACCAAGCATATACAAAAATACCGAAGTACCAAGCGTGATATGTAATGCTTTTCTTTGAATAAATTCCAAAAATCCATTCGTTGAGCCAAGTGCTTTACATAGGAAATAGCCAAGCGGCAGTCCCACAACAGCACTCATTGCTGACAAAATAACGGACTGCAAAAAATAAATCAGTATAATCTGTTTCTTACTCGAACCACGGCTTTTTAGCAGGGCAATTTCATTTTGTTCTAAATCTAACATCTGTCTGGAAATCATAAAAATGAAAGCCAGCAAAAGCGCCAGTACCGGGAACTGTAAAATAAGAAGTGTTGTGCGCACTTTCTTTGCAGATGTCTGGTATTCACGGAGAACCTCCAAGTAAGCCGGCTCATCAATTTTACAATTATATGCATCCGATGTTTCCTGCATCATATCTTCCGTTTCGCTTACGAACGAATCAATCTGCTCAGCAGCCAGTTCTTTGTAATCGAAAACCAACGACCATGTGGTGGTCATTACAAAAGACTGTTTCTTTAAGTTTATAAAATCACTTTCAAATACTTTTGGTGAAATAAACAAATCCATATAATAATCGGACGGAGACTGTACCCAGTAGGTATCATCTGCCTCTTTATTTGTAAACACACCAACAATTTTTACTCGGATGGCATTGCCCTTAGCATCCATAAAACGGTTGAGCTCAATGATGTCACCCACCATGATATCTAATTTGCTCATACATTTCTGGGAAACAATTGCCTCCAATGCGCCATCTGCCCCCACTTTATCCTGATACATTTTTCCGGACAACATCGTGCTGTGTTTCTCCAGTTCCGACAAACTGCTGATTTTAATTGTCTTTGTCATGTCATCTTTATTGCGGGTTCCTACATAGTGTCCTCTGGTTTTGGACGACTCGTTATATGTCACAAAATAGTTTTGCTCCACATCAAGACGGTCTGCTGCACCGGCAGCCTCATTCTTCATGCTCTGATATTCCTTTTCCTGTCCATCCTGCCCTTTCATATTGGCCTCAAAAGAAATCACACCCGGGTTTTGATTCTCCTCTTGAATATACTCATCCAGTTTTGAGGACAATGTTTTCTGCAGTGCCGCTCCTTGATACATTGGATTGCTGCAAGCAATGGCAATCAACAAAATATTACCGATTAAAAGACTTACAACCATCCATTTTTTATGGAGAAGTTTCTGCTTGATAAAATGAATCATAACGACTTACCTCTCCTTTCTACTTTGATACAATCGCCAGCGTCTGGCCTTCTTCCAGACCTTGGTTTACCAAATACGTTTTTTCCTGTTTATAGTTACTAACAATATAGCGTTTATGTAATTTGCCGTTTTCTACAAGATAAACAAAATTCTTGATTTCCTCATTCTCCGTTTCCTCGTATACGGCATCCGCATCGACAAGTAAGGCATCCTCAATTTTCAAACTCACTCCTGTGATGTAAATGTTATATTTTGAAAATTGGTAGGATTCTCTATCTTTCTTAGAAAGACGAATTAACTGAGCACCGCCGCTTTCATTTTGCTGCTCACCGCCATTGTCATTTCCATCCTGCAAATCCTGCTGCAAATTATCGGTCGAAATCACTTTGCCTTTTAAGTGATACTTAATACTATCAAGTGTTGCTCCCAAACCAACATCTACCGTCATGTTATACCGCAGACCGGAAGCATCTTCTGCACTTAACAGAAAATCTTTTTTATCACGAATCAGCATAATATTTTCACCGGACGCCTCATCACCGATAGAATCCGTTATCTCTGCAACTGTTCCGCTGTATGGAGACGTAAGTGTGGCAGATTTCCGTTTTTGTACCAAATCGTTATAATCTTTCTCTTTTTTCTGAATGGATTTCCCCTGCTTCTGCAAATCTTTGTACTCGCTTTTTAACTTGTTTAACTGCAGCACTGCCAGTTTTTTTTCGGTTGCATCCGTGAGCGTTTTTATTGTTCTTTCCTGCTGCAGTACTTCGTTTCTCTTGCTCTTTAGGTTCACGTCATACTCAGACCTTGCCTGTTCCGTTTCCAGCTTTTTCTTTTTTAACTTTGTATCTGAAATCTTTACGTGATAGGTGGCAAGTTTTTGTCCCTTCACTACCTTCTGTCCGTTCTTTACCAAAATCTTATCCAGATAGGCATTGGAATCTTTAATCATTACTGCTTTATCATTCTGATAAACCAGGCTGGCTGTCGCCGAAATTTTCTCTTCGTAGGTGCCTTTTTTCACCTTCGTCGTTTTATAATGCTCTTCTTCCTTTTTGTTTTTATCTCCTTGATACAGCATTACTTTAGACTTCTGCTGCTCACTGCTTCCACAGGCGGTAATCACCATACACAAGCCAAGGAGAATTGCCAGATTTTTAATCCTGCACATAGACAACATCTCCTTCCTTTAATCCTGACGTAATCTGTGTATACGCATCTGTCTTTGTGCCCAGTGTCACTTTCACTTTCTTTTTCGCATCTCCATCCATACGGTATACATAATGCTCGCCTTTTGCTTTAAAAACTGCATTGCTCGGTACAACCAAAGCGTCCTCTGTGGCATTGTTGTAAAACTCCAGCGTCACTGAATCACCAACCGAAACATTCGCATCTTTTTCATAATCAAAATAGGTACTTGTCGGGAGATTTCCCATCTCCACATCCATCTGTGAAATGTCCTGTTCCTGTGCCGTTACTTTATATTTTTTTCCATTAATCACTGCCTGATAGCCGCTTGCACGGTCTAACACCGAAGAACCAATATATTCGGTACGAATCTGTGTTTTATCCATATCGGCAATTGTAATCACCGAAACACCGCCTGTCACAAAATCTCCGGGTGCCAGATTTTTCGCAATTACTTCTCCATTTACCGGGGAATACAGCCGGTTCAATTTGCTTGTTTTTTTCGCATTTGCAATATCACTTTTTAATTCACCGATGTACTGTTTCTGCGTCTGTTTCTGCAATTTCAACCGTAATCTTTCCGTTTTAATTTCTTCCTGTTTCTGCACAATCTGCTTGCCGAGATTTTTCTTATCTTTCGTATTTTTCGCTTGCTTTTTCTGTTTTTGCACTGCTTTTAATTCGATGTTTAACTGCTCGATTTTACTCTGAGAAGAGGTATTTGTCTCCGCATTTTCTGCAATCTGAGATTTTAACTCCTTCTGCAAGTCTTTCACCGTCGACTCCGAACCGGTAAGTGTAGCCAAAAGCTGACCCTTCTTTACCTTGTCGCCAATTTCTACTTTCACGGCACCAGCCTGCCCCGAATTTGCAAAATAAACGCCTACCATATCCGGCACTACCTCGCCGGAATAGGAATTCACACTGCTTAAATTCATTTTCTTTACTTTTGCCGTATCCACATCAACGCCGACCGGGTCTTTGAGTTTTGGCACGTTCGCTGTCGATTCCTGTCTGCCACAGCCAGAAAGTCCCATCAGCGATAAAATCAAAAGCCCCATCACCAATACACGATACTTTTGCACTTTACAATTCATGGTTTCCTCCCTTTTTGCAAAATACTCCATTAGTTTGTCAATATCTGCTCGTTTTCTTTTAATCCACCGGTAATTTCGATTTCATTCTGAATCTGTTCTCCGGTTGTGACTTCTCTCGTTTCCTTTACTCCCTCTTTTCCCTCTATGTAAACAACTTTTTTGCTTCCCATATCAAAAACAAGTGCTGACGGAACATAAAGAACATTTTTCTTTTCTTTCAAAACCAAATCTACCGTTCCTGTTACTGCATTTTTCAAAGCCAATTCCTGCTTCGGGACAAAATAAATCTGTTTCCCTTTCCCTTTTTTCACCGTAGTCTTGTACTGCTGTCCCATAACCGTGACGGTTACCTCACTTCCCTGCGAAAAACGGGACGTATATTCGGTTTTGCAGGAAAAACGGTTCTTCTTCGCTGCCCTTATCGTGACAAGTAGATTTTCCTGATTTGCATAACCGCCCTCAAGCGATTTTTCTACAAATGTCACCGTTCCGCTAATCGGCGCCTTCAAAGATGCTTCCCGTATCGTTTCTTCCAAACTTTGAATATCTAACTTTGCTAATTCTAAACTTGACCGGCAGTTCTTAATCTGCGCATCATACTGCGTCTTTACGTTTTCTTTTTCTTCTTTGCTGCCACCTGTATGATTTAACTGTTCTAACTCTCTCTGCCGCATCTGTTTTGCCTGACTAATCTGAAGGGTAAGCGTACTGACCTGACGTTTGCTGGTCTTTAGCGACTCTTCTTCATCCTCCAGATATTCCTGTAAAAGGACATCACCTTTTTTTACGTGCTGCCCTTTGGAAACACACAATTTCTTAATGCGGATACCATCATCCGTACCATACACATCGGATTTTTTCGTACCTTCATACCGAACGGCAATCGATTCGCTTTGAATCATATCCCCCCTCGTAACAGTATATTTTCCTACATTTTCATCGCTGTACTCTTTTACTAACGGTGCTGCATCAAACTCTTCTTCTGTTGGCAGAATACCACATCCACACATCATACAAGCTGCTATCCCTATACATAACAAACGGCTGCCCCTTCTCATATCCTTCATCCTTTCTTATTTTCGTCCCCCGGCTCCCAGGCATCATCCCATGCCTTGCAGTAACATTCTGTCTCCGTCGGCAACTGCTTTTTCGCAAGCCGTCCGGCACAGAACCGTTTCACCATGCGGTAAATAACGGCAAACACCGGAACTGCACAAATCATACCTAAAACTCCAAACAAGGAGCCAAAGAATAAAATGGAAAATAAAATCCAAAAACTCTTTAAGCCAATGGAATCACCAAGAATTTTCGGTCCTAATACATTTCCATCAAACTGCATTAAAATGATAATCAAAACCAAGAACAAAACACCTTTGCTCGGACTTGCAATAAAAACCAACACCGCACTCGGAATAATACCGATGTACTGGCCAAAAAACGGAATGATGTTTGTCACACCAATTAACACGCTTATCAAAATGGTGTACGGAATTCCCGCAATGTTCATAATGATAAATGTCAATACACCAACAATCAGGGAATCAATAATTTTTCCGCTGATAAATTTTGCAAAAACACCATGCGTTTCGCTTAACACAGACAACACGCTTCCCGCTCTTTTTGCCGACAGAACCGCAAAAATCAGTTTTTTCGCCTGAGCACAGAAGTTTTCTTTTCCTGCCATCAGATAAATGGAAACGATAAGCCCGATAAAAAAGTCAACCAAAACACTGGTTGCATCCATAACACCGTCGGTAATTGCCCCCAAAAACTTATCACTATTTGGGAGCAAATCATTTTGCAGCCAATCTAACAATTTATCAAATATATCTTTAGAGGCTTTCGTAAAATAATCCGCAAATTCCGGATTCGATTTAAAAATATGAGTCCCCCAGTTCTTCACATTGTTATAATACTCCGGCATACTCTTTGCAAGCCCTGTGATACTGTCAATAATTTCCGGTATTACTAACATCATAATTCCAAACACAACAAATATCGCCAAAAGAAGCACACAAAACACGGAACATCCCCTCGCAACATTTGATGCTTTTTTCTTTTTCCCCTTAAAAATTTTACTCCACAACGGAATAAATATATAACGGTCCGATTTATTCACAAGCGGACTGAGAAGATACGCAATCACAACGCCTATGTACACCGGCATCAATGCCGAATTAAGTGCGCCAAATATTTTCCCAAGCCCCGTCAAATTACTCGTTATTGCATAAACTACCAACGCTGCCATAATAACAAAAAATCCCGTGAGTCCGGCGTACCAATACTTTTCCAATTCCTTCCCCGGTCGTTTCAAACAAGCTCACCACTTTCTATAAACTCTTATTCACTATATGCCAAACCGACAAGGGGTATCAGCCAAACGACACCCCTTTGCCCCTTTGGAAAACATTGTATCACAACCGCTTTTTCAAGTAAATGTACAAAACGATAAAAACGTGGATATTTTACATCATTTCATTTTTGATTTAAAAACAAGGCTTGCCAGATATCCCATAATTAATGCACCAGAAATACCGACCGCCGCACTTTCTAATCCCCCATAAAAAGTACCGATAAATCCCTGCTTGTCAACTGCCTCTTTAACGCCCTTAAACAGCAGATGCCCAAATCCAATCAGCGGCACGGATGCGCCGGATTTTGCCCAGTCGGCAAATGGCTCATATAGTCCGAAGAAACTTAAAATAGCACCTGCACAGACAAGTCCTACCATAATTCGTCCCGGGAGCAGTTTCGTATTATCCATAATAACCTGCACAATCGCACAAATTGCACCGCCAATCAAAAACGCTGTTACATAGTCCATTCTCCCACCCCCTTTCCGGAGCCGGAAATTCCCTCCAGCATAACTGCATGGGCAATGCCCGGTATCGAATTTCCCTCGTTAAAACTTACTGTAGATAACAGCGCACCGGTCGGAACAAACAGCACCCTTTTCCACTCTTTCTTTTTCATTTTCTGAAGAATATATCCACAAAGTGTTATCGCACTGCATCCGCACCCACTGCCGCCGGCATTGGTTCCCTGCTCTTTATTGTAATAAATTTCGGTACCGCAGTCGAAGTGCTGTTTTTCAATGTCGTAGCCATAGCCCCGCAGCATATCAATCAAAATTCGCTGTCCAATGGTTCCCAAATCGCCGGTCACAATGCAGTCATAATAATCCGGTCCGATTCCCATATCTTTAAAGTTATGAAGAATGGCATCGCAGGCAGCCGGGGCCATACAGGCTCCCATATTCATGCTGTCTTTGATTCCATAATCGGTTATCGTTCCTGTTGTAATCCCCGTCACTTCCACATAACCGGTCTCTTTGCGTTTCCATTTTGCCCGTGAAGATGCTAAAACCACTGCACCACTGCCCGTCACCGTCCACGTTGCAGAATACGGACGCTGGCTGCCATAGGCAAGCGGATAACGGAACTGTTTCTCCGCACTGGCAAAATGACTTGAGGTTAATGCGACCACATAATCGGCAAACTCTCCATCAACGAGCATCGCTCCAATCGCCAGAGACTCTCCCATCGTTGAACATGCGCCATATACACCAAACATCGGGATATTGAAATTCATGATACCAAAAGAAGTGGCAATTAACTGTCCAAGCAAATCTCCTGCCACTAAATAACGGATTTCCTGCGGCTCTAGCCCCGCTTTTCTCAGTGCAATCCGGGTCGCCAGCTGCTGCATTTTGCTCTCCGCTTCCTCCCACGTTTTTCCGCCAAACAAAGGGTCTTCCTCAACCATGTCAAAGCACTTGCCAAAAGCACCGTTTCCTTCTTTTTCCCCGGCAACACTGCCCGCACCAATGATAATCGGCGGTCTGGAAAATAAAACGCTCCTTTTGCCTACCATTTTTTTCTCATTCATAACCATGTATCCTTTCCGCTTAACTTAGGATTTAGTATGGTTTATGGATTTGTTCTTTATACATTTGAGATTAAAATTCTGCGTGACCTTCTAAAAGATAATCATAAGAAGTTTCGAGTACACGAGTCAATTGCATTAACGTATCAACAGAAAAACCAAAGCCCTGCTTTTCAATTTGAAAAATAAATTTAGGCGAAATCCCTGACATATCCGCCAAATCACCTCTGCTAAGCCCCTTTTTCTTTCTCACCTCTTGGATTCTCAATCCAATTTCCTGATTCATTCTTTTTTCCTCCTTCTTTTCTTCACCAAAGCAAAGACATGCTATTTTATCATTACCCGAAAAAGCCTATATTCTTTTTTCATAACGCATCCCTTTTATGGCATGAAAGCATTATTATTTTCCAATTTCATAAAAATCTATGCGTTTATTCTAAAAAATCTTGCACTTATGCATATTTGTCCATTTAAAAAAACTATCACCTTATACTGCTTTTGAAGTGGAACGGTGGGGAAGGCGCAGCGCTAAAGGAATCTATGCAGAAAGGAGATACTCATTCATGAAAAAGTTTAACAAATCTTTTTTGTACAAAATCAGCTCTTTATGTATCGCTCTTGGCGGTCTTATCTATGCACAGGGAATGTGCATGATGTTTTTTGGAGAGCCTGACTTCAAAGAAGTAAAAGAAGATTAAGAAAAAAGGCTGCAAGTCACTTTCGATTTGCAGCCTTTTTACAATTTACAAATCCCCCCTCTTCATGATTTCATATAACGAAGATAACATAAGATACACTTTTCCCAGTTGATTTGGTTCAAATTTTTCTATCAACTCTATAATTTCATTTTCATAAGGAAACTCCGTATGCCCTCTAAGCAGATAATCACAGGATGAATCCAGTGCTTTGGTCAGTTTTAACAATATGTCTACCGAGAAGCCTGTGTGCTGCCGTTCAATCTGGAAAATATATTTTTCCGATACTCCCGACATCATGGACAAGGTATCTCTTGTATATCCTTTGTCCAGTCTCACGTGTCGTATTCTCTCTCCAACCTCTTTGTCCATTGTAAATTCCTCCCTTTTCTTTATTTAGAGATGAAATATTTTATCATT
>OHTZ01000094.1_pt1 | contig 58994 bp, 71 predicted proteins | sample 1579011 | NCBI WGS metagenome assembly OHTZ01 (sample SAMEA3879603, study PRJEB24766) | human gut metagenome | biome: human-associated habitat; feature: feces | place: USA | collected 1985/1987
TTATGACCGGAAAATCAAAAGGCATATAAACAAAACCCTCAGAATATTGTTTTCTGAGGGTACAAATAAAGATGAAAGTATGAAAAAAACGAGTTTTATGGCTATTTTACTGAGCTCATGCTTGGTACTTAGCAGTTGTGGTTCTTTGAACAATACTGCCAAAGGCGGTATGATAGGTGGTGGTAGTGGTGCTGCTCTGGGAGCTATTATCGGTGGCATTGCCGGACATGGTAAGGGAGCTGCTATCGGTGCTGCTGTAGGTGCTGCTGTGGGTACAGGAGCCGGTGTCCTGATTGGAAAGAAGATGGATAAAGCTGCCGCACAAGCAGAACAGATTGAAGGAGCACAAGTGGAACAAGTGACCGACAACAACGGTTTGCAGGCAGTAAGAGTAACCTTCGACTCGGGTATCTTGTTCAGCACAAGCAGTGCCACACTGAGCACTTCTGCCAAATCGGCTCTGAGCAAATTTGCCAACAATGTGCTCAACCAGAACAAAGACATGGATGTGGCCATCTACGGATACACAGACAATACCGGATGGAAAAACAGTACTGCCGAACAGAGCAAACAGAAAAACCTTGATTTGTCACAGGAACGTGCACAGAGCGTATCCAGCTACCTGCTGGGATGCGGCGCTTCTTCCAGCCAGATTAAATCTGTTACCGGTATGGGTGAAGAGAATCCGGTGGCAGACAACTCTACCGCAGCCGGACGTGAGCAGAACCGCCGTGTAGAAGTAATGATTCAGCAGGCTGAAGCAGGTACATTACAATAATTATAGGCCGTATCAGGCTGATAAAGACACATTATGCCGGGTCTCTGGATCCGGCATAATTTTCATATAACACATTCAGACTCAAGATGAACAAGAAATGGATATTCAAATGCCTTCGTAACCTGATTATTTTCTTTTTCGCCTCTACCCTTCTTTCTGTAGTCGCTCTCCGGTTTATCCCTGTCTACATCACCCCGCTAATGGTGATACGCAGCGTAGAACAACTGGCCAAAGGAGAAAAACTGGTCATGAAACACCACTGGGTGCCGAAAGAAAAAATATCACATCATCTCCCCATGGCGGTCATCGCATCGGAAGACAACCGCTTTGCAAGCCACAACGGATTCGACTTCAAGGAAATCAGCAAGGCGATGGAAGAAAACAAAAAACGGAAAAAAGCCAGGGGGGCCAGCACCATCAGCCAGCAAACAGCCAAAAATGTATTCTTATGGCCATCCTCATCGTGGGTAAGAAAAGGATTCGAAGTGTATTTTACGGTACTGATTGAACTCATCTGGGACAAAGAAAGAATTATGGAGGTGTACCTGAACTCCATCGAAATGGGAGACGGTATCTATGGAGCGGAAGCAGTAGCCAAAGCCCACTTCCACACCACGGCCGCTAAACTTACCCGCAAACAGTGCGCACTTATTGCAGCCAGTCTTCCTAATCCCCGGAAATTCGATTCCGGAAACCCCAGCCCCTACATGTACAAGCGACAGCGTAAAATCATGTACCTGATGAAATGTGTCCCCACTTTCCCTGCACCTGAAAAACAATAAGGCATCAGGGATTCTCGGGGTCACCCTTCAGAATGGGGAGAGTTATCTTGTACTTCACCGCAAGGATACGGGTAACAAACACTGTGAGCCCTCCAATAATCTGGGAAAGAACCGACTCCACACCCAGCATCAGGCAAATCCAATATACCAGTCCACCGATTACGCAAGCCATTGCATATATCTCCTTACGGAAAATCAAAGGAATCTCATTGATAAAGATGTCACGCAACACTCCACCGGCTGCTCCCGTAATACTCCCCATGATGATGGCAATCCAAAAAGGATACCCCAAGGTATAGGCCTTACTGAAGCCTACAATGGTGAACAATGCCAGTCCGATGGTATCGAACAAGAAAAAGGTATTGTTCAAACGAATGACATACTTTCCAAATAGAATTACAAAAAACATGGCAAACGCCGTACAAATCAAATACATGGGATCGGTCATCCATGCAGGGGTCACATCCAGTAAAAGATCACGGATGGTTCCTCCCCCAATGGCCGTAGCCAACCCCACCACATAGGCGCCAAACCAGTCAAAACGTTTGGCCGATGCAAGCCGAATGCCACTAATGGCAAACGCGAATGTCCCCACAAAATCCAGAATCGTGACGAACGAAGGTATCTGAAAAAAAGTTTCCATAGTCAATGTTTCACCAAGTATAACTCAAACCAAAGCTAAGCAATTCCTGCAACTGAAAATAACTGTCATCAACTTCCCGTGACACTCCATCATCGAAACGGCCGTGCACGAACAATTTAGTAGAAAGATACTTATTAATAGAGAACGTAAAGGTATTTTCCCATTCGGCCAACACCTTCTCATAATTTGTGGTGTAAGAAAAACGAGATTCCCACATCAGCATGGAGAAGACCTTCCATTTCAACGTAGACTCCAGACGGGAACCCCATACACTTTCCCGTTTATGTCCGGCCTCAATGTTGAACTTAGTCGGGTCTACCCTATCACTGGCCACACTATATAAAGTATAGTTGATTGGGTTAATCAACACAGACAGGTTGCACACCCCATCCTTCACATACTTATAATCCATACCGAGACCGATATTCAGTTCCGCTGGAGAGAAGAATGCAGACACCAGGTTGTCGGAGTTGGTATCATAATTAGAAAAGAACTGCGTCTTGAATTCAGCAGATAAAGTATAGTACCAGGTACTGAAAGCTTTATAACCGAGTTTGGAACTTAATCGCAACAAGTCATTATTAGCCTTGTAACTGTGTACCGTATCGGATGGCGCCGTCACGAATCCCAGTTTCCATTCAATCTTATTTTCAAACTGAATACGTTGCCTGTCATCATAGTTTGCCTGCCAGGTAAATCCTGAAAGTAAAGATTTCGTGCTCTCACCACCCTTGTACCAGTTACCTGATATATAATTCTGTGAGAATTGCAGATAACCGTTTCCTCCAAATGTCCAGAAATTAGGCTTGATGACCAGCAGATCCTTCTCGGAAACCTGGTTAGGCAGTTCGTCATTCTGCATCATGTCGAGCAAATTCTCCTTTCTCGGCTCATCCACTAAAATCTCACCATAAATAGGTTTCAGACCTTCCAGATTTTCTTCATTCTGTTTCACCAGATTCGGGTATGCCAGGTAAAAAGAAAGCAACTGGCGGTTTACAAATTTATCTACCTGCTGTGAATGACGCAAATCCTTCAGCTGAGGCAATTGCTTCTTCAACGTGTCTTCCTTTATAAAAGGTATTTCAGGTTTCCAATCTGAGATACTGAATGCCTGCTCAATGGGAGCCTCATAATAAGTAGCCGGCATAGACAATTTATAATAATCCGGATTCGGACGAATGCCTGTAATCAACAAATAAATATCATCCCAACGTTCCAGCTGCGCATCGTAGTCTTTGCGAAAGTTCTGCAACAGCTGCCAGAATTTACTCACCTCCCAAGAAGGTACATTCATCTTTAAGGATGAAACTCCCCCCCGTTTCACCCCTGAAGAAGTATTCCGGACAGTCGCGGCTGGTACGCTTAACCGAAGCGAATCCACTCCACTATCGATTGTATCTGAAGAAATCCCTGTCTGTTGTGCTGCCAATCCACCACATATCATACACCATATCACGAATAAGCCTATCTTTCTCATTTTACTTTACTCTTCATTTTTGTGCAAAAGTACGATTTATTTCTAAAAGAATGCCGTTTTTCCAACGGGTAATTATACAATTAATCATATAATAAACATATTTCCCGCATTCTTTGTTTAAAACAATTTATCTACACTCCAAAACCCCACGGATATTTCCACCAAAATAAGGTTTTACCCCCTTCTGCTTTTGTGAGTTCAGCTTTTTTTCCTAATTTTGCAACTTTGAAGAAGTAGTTCTTCACTTTTGGAAGGAAAAACAGTTCCAAATAGTTATGAAACCGTTTCCGAAGGGACAAAGAGAAACGGAGATTTTATTGAAATTTAATTTTTAAATATTCATATTGTGGCAGAAACAAAGTATATTTTCGTAACAGGTGGTGTAGCCTCTTCACTGGGAAAAGGAATCATCTCATCATCTATCGGTAAGTTGCTGCAGGCCAGAGGCTACAGCGTAACCATCCAGAAGTTCGACCCGTATATCAACATCGACCCGGGAACTCTGAACCCTTATGAACACGGAGAATGCTACGTAACCGTAGACGGACACGAAGCCGACCTCGACCTGGGACACTATGAACGATTCCTGGGTATCCAGACCACCAAAGCCAACAACATTACTACCGGCCGTATCTACAAGAGTGTAATCGACAAGGAACGCCGGGGTGACTATCTGGGTAAGACCATCCAGATTATCCCTCACATCACCGATGAAATCAAGCGCAATGTCAAACTGCTGGGTAACAAGTACAAATTCGACTTTGTTATCACTGAAATCGGAGGAACAGTGGGTGATATCGAATCACTCCCTTATTTGGAAAGTATCCGCCAGCTGAAAAGGGAGCTGGGCAAAAACGCTTTGTGCGTACACCTTACCTACGTGCCTTATCTGGCTGCCGCCGGAGAGCTGAAGACCAAGCCGACCCAGCACTCTGTCAAAGAACTCCAGTCAGTAGGTATCCAGCCGGACATTCTGGTGTTGCGTACCGAACACGAACTGAGCACGAACCTGCGCAAGAAAGTCGCTTTGTTCTGTAACGTAGACGAAAGCGCAGTTATCCAGTCAATGGATATGCCGACCATTTACGAAGTACCTTTGCGCATGCAGGAACAGAAGCTTGATGTCACCATTCTGGAAAAGATGGGACTTCCGGTAGGCGAAACCCCGACCCTCGGCCCGTGGAGAGACTTCCTGAACCGCCGTCACAATGCCACTGAAAAGGTAAAAATCGGTCTGGTAGGGAAATACGATTTGCAGGACGCCTACAAATCTATCCTCGAAGCCCTTTCACAGGCGGCTACCTACAACGACCGCAAGGCAGACATCCACTTCATCAACAGTGAGAACCTGACAGAAGAAAACATTGAAGAAAAGCTGAAAGACATGGACGGAGTTATCATCTGTCCGGGATTCGGCCAGCGTGGTATCGAAGGTAAGTTCATCGCCATCAAATATTGCCGTACACACAACGTGCCGACCTTCGGTATCTGTTTGGGAATGCAGTGCATGGCCATCGAATTTGCCCGCGATGTACTGGGTTATGCCGATGCCAACAGCCGCGAGATGGACGAAAAGACTCCGCACAATGTCATCGACATCATGGAGGAACAGAAATCCATCACCAACATGGGAGGTACCATGCGTCTGGGAGCTTACGAGTGCGTCATCGACCCGACTTCCAAAACCTATCAGGCTTACCAGAGCGAACACATTCAGGAACGCCACCGTCATCGCTACGAATTCAACAACAGCTACAAGGAAGAATTCGAAAAGGCCGGCATGAAGTGCGTAGGTATCAATCCGGAATCAGACCTGGTGGAAATCATCGAAATCCCGACTCTGAAATGGTTCATCGGTACACAGTTCCATCCGGAATACAGCAGTACGGTACTGAAACCCCATCCGTTGTTCCTGTCCTTCATCAAGGCAGCCATCAACAAGTAAGTCAAAAATAACATTGTAAAGAAACAGAAATGGACAAAAACACGTTAGTGGGCTTTGTCCTGATTGGAGCGGTGATTGTAGGTTTTGGTATCTACAACCGCCCCAGCCAGGAAGAAAGAGCACGCGCACAGCACTATCAAGACTCTATCCAGCAGGTCATCAAGCAACAGCAGGAAGTACAGGAGAAAAAAGCCGCGGCAGCCGTTGAAGCTGCATGTCCGGACAGTTCCTCCCTCTTCTTCCAGTCTGCACAAGGTACGGAACAGTTCACCGTACTGGAAAACGACTTGGTGCAGCTGACCTTCTCCAACAAAGGTGGACGGGTAAGCAAGGCCCTGTTGAAAGAGTATAAAGACCAGAAGAAACAGCCGCTCGTTCTTTTCGACGGAAAAGATGCTTCCATGAATTTCGGCTTCGAAGGAAAGGGAGAAAACATCCTGAGCGACCAGATGTATTTCGAGGCAACCAACGTGACCGACTCTACCGTAACCATGCGGTTGAACGCGGCCAACGGCGGACACCTGGACTTCAACTACCGCTTGCTGCCGAATTCCTACATGGTGGACTTCACCATCCAGGCCAGCGGCTTGCAGAATTTCTTCTCTCCTTCCACCAAGACAATGAGCATCGAATGGAAACAGCGAGCCCGCCAGATGGAGAAAGGCTACAACTTCGAACAGCGTTACACCTCGCTGACCTATAAACCGGTGGACGACAGCTTCGACTACCTGAGCGAGACAAAGGATGCCAAAGAAACCATTCCGGAAGCTCTCGACTGGGTAGCCTTCAAGAACCAGTATTTCTCTTGCGTCTTCATGGCAGAGCAGAACTTCGACAATGCTACCCTCGAATCCAAGATGGAACAGCAAGGCAGCGGTTATATGAAAAACTATACTGCCGACATGAAAACGGCTTTCGACCCGACGGGTGCCAAGGCCTCACACCTGCAGTTCTACTTCGGTCCGAACCACTTCAAGACTTTGCTTGCCAGCAACGACTTGAGCTTTAAAGACAAAGACCAGGAACTGGAAGATTTGGTCTATCTGGGATGGCCGATTATCCGACTCATTAACCGCTGGTTCACCATCAACCTGTTCGACTGGCTGTCGGGCTGGGGACTGAGCATGGGTATGGTAATCCTGCTCATGACCATCATCGTCAAGGTACTGGTACTTCCTACCACCTGGAAATCCTTCATTTCCTCGGCTAAAATGCGAGCCCTGAAACCGTATGTGGACAAAATCAATGCCAAATATCCGAAACAGGAAGATGCCCTGAAAAAACAGCAGGAAACCATGGCCCTCTACCGACAGTACAATGTCAGCCCGATGGGAGGCTGTCTGCCGATGCTGTTGCAGACACCGGTGTTCATGGCTCTCTTCTTCTTCGTGCCGAATGCCATCGAGCTTCGCCAGCAAGGATTCCTGTGGGCAACCGACCTCTCGGCATACGATGACCTGATTAGCTGGAGCTACCACATTCCGTTGCTGGGTAACCACCTGAGCTTGTTCTGTCTGTTGTTCAGCATCACCACAGTCTTGAACCAGATTATCATGATGAAGCAGCAGGACATGGGCAACAACCCGCAAATGGCCGCCATGAAATGGATGATGTACATCATGCCCGTGATGTTCTTCTTCATCTTCAACGACTATGCATCGGGATTGAGCTACTACTACTTCATCTCCGGTCTGATTGGTATCATCACCATGTGGATTATGCGCCGTATGACCGACGAGAAGAAACTGCTCGCCCAACTGGAAGCCAACAAGAAGGAACCTTCACAGCAGAAAGCCAGCGGACTGATGGCCAAATTGGAAGCCCTGCAGAAAGAACAGGAACGCTTGCAGAAAGAACGTCAGGAGCACCTGAACAAGAAGAAATAAAAACGTCCCGAAAGGGAACAGAAAGAGCGGAACAGAAAGGAAATCGAAGGCCTTTCGTTCCGCTCTTTTTCTTTTTGCCTTCTCTTTTTCCATTTATTATCTTACCTTTGCACGACGGAAACGCGTACAAAAACTCGCATACTCTAAAATTAAAAATAAAGACATGAAGAAAACAGATTTAATGAACATGACTGCGGCCGTGCTGATGGCCTCGGCTCCGATGGCCGCCGTACAGGCGGAAGGAAGCGACGCTCCTTTCATCGGCAAGCAGGAAATCACCGTGAAAGACGGACGGATGACCCCGGAAACCCTGTGGGCCATGGGACGTATCGGAAGCTCTTGTGTGTCTCCCGACGGAAAGAAGATTGCTTACACCGTATCCTACTACAGCGTGAAGCTGAACAAGGGACATCAGGTAATCTATGCGATGAACGCCGACGGCTCCGACAACAAGCTGCTGACCACCTCTGCCGACAGCGAAGGCGAACCGGCATGGATTAAAGGCGGAAGCAAACTGGCCTTTATCACGAAAGGACAGATTTGGGAAATGAATCCCGACGGAACCGGACGCCAGCAACTCTCTGACTATGCAGGCGGCATCGACGGATTCAAGTTCTCTCCCGACGGCACCAAAGTGCTTTTCATCTCACAAGTGAAATATGGCGAACGTACTGCCGACAAATACCCCGACCTAGACAAAGCCAGCGGAAAAGTCATCGACGACCTGATGTACAAGCACTGGGATGAATGGGTAGAAACCGTTCCCCATCCGTTCGTGGCTTCCTTTACCGACAATAAAGTAGGTGAAGCCACCGACATCCTGGCCGGTGAACCCTACGAATCGCCGATGAAACCTTTCGGCGGCATCGAACAGCTCGCATGGAGCCCCGACTCCAAGTCTGTGGCCTACACCTGCCGTAAAAAGACCGGAAAGGATTATGCCGTATCCACCGATTCAGACATCTATTTATACAATGTGGAAACCAAGCAGACCCGCAACCTCTGCAAGGAAGATGCCACCGACAAGAACATGGGTTACGACACCAACCCGCAGTTCTCACCCGATGGAAAGAACATCGCCTGGCAAAGCATGGAACGCGACGGATACGAAAGCGACCGCAACCGTCTCTGCGTGATGGACCTGAACAGCGGAAAGAAAACCTACGTGACCGAAGCCTTCCAGTCGGGCGTGGACAGTTACTGCTGGGCACCCGACAACAAGACCCTCTACTTCACAGGCGTGTGGCATGCCACCAGCATGATTCACAGCACCAACCTGAAAGGGGAAGTGAAACTGCTCACCGACGGCATGTATGACTATGCTTCCGTGGCCATGCTGAACGACAAGCAACTGCTCACCACCCGCCACTCCCTGAGCGAAGCCGACGAACTGTTTACGGTCGACCTGAAAAAGAAAAACGAGGTGACCCGTATCACGAAAGAAAACGACCACATTTTCAGCCAGCTGAAACTGGGAAAGGTTGAGCCCCGCTGGACCAAGACTGTCGACGGAAAAGACATGCTCTCATGGGTGGTTTATCCGGTCAACTTCGACCCGAACAAGAAATACCCCACCCTCCTGTTCTGTGAAGGAGGACCGCAAAGCCCCGTCAGCCAGTTCTGGAGCTACCGCTGGAACTTGCAGATCATGGCCGCCAACGACTACATCATCATTGCCCCCAACCGTCGCGGACTGCCGGGATTCGGTATGGAATGGCTGGAAGAAATCAGCACCAACTATGGCGGCCACTGCATGGACGACTACCTGAGCGCCATCGATGACATCGCCAAGGAACCCTACGTGGACAAAGACCGTCTGGGATGCGTGGGAGCCAGCTTCGGAGGCTACTCAGTATACTGGTTGGCCGGACACCACAACAAGCGCTTCAAAGCCTTCATCGCCCACGACGGCTTCTTCAACATGGAACAGCAGTATCTCGAAACCGAGGAACTCTGGTTCACCAACTGGGATTTGGGTGGTCCGTACTGGGACAAGAGCAACCCGGCCGTACAGCGCAGCTACGCCAACTCTCCCCATCTGTTCGTAGACAAATGGGACACTCCGATTCTCTGCATCCACGGCGAGAAAGACTACCGCATCCTGGCTTCACAGGGTATGGCCGCGTTCAACGCCGCCAAGCTGAGAGGCATCCCTGCCGAACTGCTGATTTTCCCGGATGAGAACCACTGGGTATTGAAACCACAGAACGGAATTCTCTGGCAACGTACCTTCTTCAACTGGCTTGACCGCTGGCTGAAGCCGCAAAAATAACCTATAAAACCTTTCCGGACACCTTTACGTCATGTTTTTTCACGAAATTTGCAGAAAAGAGGTGTCCGGATTTGCATATTAAAATAAAAAGCCCTACCTTTGCATCGCTTTTGAGAAAGACACTTCGGGGTGTAGCGCAGTCCGGTTAGCGCACCTGCTTTGGGAGCAGGGGGTCGTGGGTTCGAATCCCGCTACCCCGACAGAAAAAAGGCAACTTATCCGATGTGATGAGCTGCCTTTCTTTTTTGAGGTTATTTACAAGCCGCAAAACGATTTGTGAGAGCTCCTCAAAACGATTTGTGTGATTTTCACTTCTATTAATATAAAACAAAATGTGATTTTCCGATTAAACGAAACAGAACTTAAAGATTGAATTATTTTCTGACTTCTTTATTAATTTATTAAATAAGAATTAAATGCGACTTAACTACAACATGAATTCTTTTTGTAAAGCATTATATATAAGTAGAATTTGGGTAGAGTATAAGAAATCTACCAATTCTCTACCGGACCGCACAATTTGGCTGAAAATCGAGCCGTTTTTTCCGGATTTTTACAGCTCTTAAATCACGAGTGATTGTGCTTGAAAGAACCTCCGAATAAATCTCAGTCGTCTTGACTGAAGTGTGGCCTAAAAGCTTTTGCACGGTAGTAATCGGAACCCCTTGATGAATGAGTAACGTAGCACATGTATGACGGGCCGTGTGGTACGTTATGTGCTTCCGTATCCGGGACATATCGGCTATCTGTGCGAGGTATTTGTTCACATCCGAGTTACACCCTAAATCGGCAAATTCTTCTATGTTGTAGCGGTCTAATATCGTGAGTGCCTTACCTTCGAAAAGCAGGTGTAACGGAAGCCGGAGTTCTATCCCGGTTTTGATGGATTTGAAATGAAGCCACCGCTTGCCGTTCACACGGATAAAATTAGCTGGTGTAAGCTGACAGAAGTCAGAGAATCGCAAGCCGACGTAGCAGCAGAACAAGAAGGCATCGAGCACATGGCGTAACTTCTGGTCGTTCACTTCCAAGTTCTCCAGCTTTTTCAGCTCGTCCGGAGTAAGAAACTCGTGCCGGCCTTTTTCCTGCTTTATCTTGAATTTACGGAACGGGTAAGCGTCTGCATGAATGTATCCCTGATTGATAGCCTCATTGACCAACGTACGCAGCTGTCGAAGGTGTTTGGCCACCGTATTCACTCCATTTCCTTTTTCCCGTAAATATACCTCAAAATCCTTCAGGAATGTGTACGTGATGTCTTTGAAGTCAAGCCCAGGTCTGAATTCCTGCAGGACGTTGATAGTCGTTATCAGGTTGTCTTTCGTGCTTTGACGTCTGTCTGAGTGCTTTACGTATTCCTTAGCAAAAACTGGGAACGTAACAGAAACAGGGGTATCTTTCTTTATCGCGTCCTTCAATAGTGACAGTGTGGACGAGATTCCTCTCTTCCAGAAAGAAAGCTCGATAGCCTGCAAGTGAAGGACATACTCAAACAACATAGCGTTCAGGTCGTTAGCTTGCGGATGGTTGCATACCTGCGCTGTCTGCTTGTCCCAGTGCTCCGGACGTAAGTAAATGTTTGTTTTGAAGTATATTTTACGCTGATTGAGGGATGCTTCGACTTGTACTAGAGCTGTTCCTTGCTTGTTGAGTTGTTTCTTGCGGTTGTAAACAAGGCGGTATCTTATTTTATCCATTTTTGCGCCCGAAGATACGTTGTTTGTGTTGTTTCCACAAATTTGTATTTGTGGGAGGACTACTTGGGATAAACCCCTCATGGTTGCACTGGAAGGGAGTTTTAGAGACAGACGTCGATGTTAATACTATTATAGAACCAGGAACCTATCAAATATTATCATCACACACCGGCAATAACAAACCTCCGATTTTCGGACTTCTTGAAGTTTATGGTGATGAAAAAGGGGCTAATATCACGGTGCAGCGTGTAACTTCTTTTACGACGAATACTTCCGTACAAAGGGTTAAATCATCTGCAAATAGCTGGACGCAATGGGAATAAACTCATCATAGGAGGCTAAATGTCTCCTATTTTAGTCATATATCCATGCTCCCCAATTTCCTGCATTACGCATCCTAATAGCTCTATCACCTTTAAGGTTTATAACCTCAACAAGTTGATAAGTATTTTTTACTACAATAGATTTTATAATCCAGAAATTATCTGATATATCAGGCTTGTTCAACATAGATTGACCATTCATTATCAGACAGTAACCACTGAGAATTATTTCATCGAAATCTGTCGTTAATAGATTATTCTCCATGTATGGATATAATTTTCCGCTAGATAGCAGTTCTCCCACGAGGGGCCCGTGGGAGGACTTATTGGAACTGTAACAGAAGCAAAAAATGGATTAATGCCTTCCTCTATCTATAATGTAAACAAACGAAAAGAAGTGCAATTAAATTCTGTAAATGTTCAAAAATGCGTTTTGTTAGGTTCCTGTAATGGTTCTTATAAAAGAGGGGCTATTCGTATTGTCGGATTTTATGAGTCTCAGGCGATAGATTGTATAATCAATATTGCAGATAGTACAGGAACTGCTGTATTCTCCGTAAATTTAAATTATTTATTTCTGCCATCTAATATCAAGCTTTACAGAAAGGATTATAATAATACTATTTATATCTATGCTCGTTCAATAGGTGGAAGCGGTAATAATTGTTTTATCAAAGTAGAACATTTCGGTGAGATACAGAGTTTAGACTTTAATACAGCATACGAATATGATGATAGCTATAAACCCATTGAATAATTTGTGTGTGACAGCTATTTAAAACAGCTGCCACACACAAATATGGTTTATCCATTCAATCTAGTTAGAAAAAGTTTGTTCTCCTTTAAATTCATTCCAATCTGACCATTCCATTGTTGATGCTGCAAAATATCTGATATAAATAGCACCGCGTATAGAATACATACACTGGATAAAAAGCCTTTCTGTAATCCTACATACCATCAAAAATCCATGATCGTTTGGCCCATAATAACCATTAAAGGGTTGTGAAAGTTTATATATACCTTCTTCCGTAGCATTATTAAGATTTTCATCTGTAGCAATTACATTCCCGTTTATTTTATAAGGAGATAGTAGTTCTCCCACAACTGATATAATCTCCGAATTCTGTATCGCATCTTTTAATGATTTTTTCTGTATCATAATTGTTAAATTTTAAAATTAATAAATCGTTAATTAGATATCTGCGCATCGTCTAAATATCCTTCACTATCTGAATCTCCAGGATAGATATTCCAGTACGTTCTACCGCTCTCACCAAATCCAACGACTGTAAATTTGGTCCCCTGAATATTATATAAGCTTATCACTTTACCCATTTTCTCAAAACGGTTCCCTTTAACACAAAAGTATACTGTGCTATCCTCGCCGATAAAATCATAAGGATATGGTGAACGTGTCATCAATGGTATTATCATTTCAAATGAACGTACTACCCCGTTCTCTAATTTAGGGAATATCCTGTTGTAACAATTACTGTTTGTAATCAGGTAATTATTATACACATCCCACTCTTTCGCATCAGACAATTGTAATTGCATGCTTTTGCAGGAGAGGTCTCCAGCAAAATAACCAGACAAAGCCTCAATATGCCCTCTTAGCCAATCGATGAATATATTAGGACGGAAAGCATCCAGGTTGTTCGGATTGAAATACTGGTAAGCATTGCTTTGTGCCCCATTCCGGATACCATATTGGCTGAACATATAGTCACCGAGGAATATAGCTGAACCAAGTTTTGCATAGTCCGAAAAGAGCATCTCAACGATTAATGCCTTATATTTATCCATCAGTCTCCAGGTTGCATCAGAGCCATATTGGGCATAATCTTCTTTTGGCGTCCGTCCGATACTGCTACCCAGCCAGGTGCCTTCTTTATACATCGCATAATACTGTCCATCCTGTTCGACAAATGGGCCAGCAGCTTCCGTACACACATAGCTGGTATTAGGGTCGTATCGTCCGGCTGGATACGAAATAAAACGTATCTTGCGGACAAACTTTACCTCTGTGGTCTTTCTTGCAATCATAGTTATTCCTTTGTTGTGATTACTACTGCGACATTACCGGATGCCTGCTGACACATATCTTCAGTAACTGTACCCGTTGCCGAGGCGGTTTCAGCGGTACCTGGATTAAGGATTACGCCGGCTGCATCCATGAATGTGAAGAAAAACGTCATATCCTTGAACTTCGTCGTCTGGCCGCGCTTTACAAGTATCGGGCTATAGACAACTGTCCCATCCGAACCCTCCTCGATAGTCTCATCCTCCGGATTGGGGTTCGGAATGATATCAAGCGGGTCTGAAGCATCTGTAACCGTCTGGACGTCGGAGCCGATTAAGGTACCATTCTGATAGATTTCGACCTTGAACTGTCCGACAGAATCCACCATATCGTTTGTCACAGTCAGATTCTTAGCTGTCTGTCCTGAAATCACTTTCCATACACCTGAAACAAGACTGTACCATTTGTAGGTCAATCCGGAAGTAAGCTCATCATTACCTATTCTGGCTACACCCTGAAGGATACAGCTGTCGTTGTTTGTGGACAGTGTAAAATATTTGTTGTCGCCAGCTTGAATCGTCACACGGATAGCGTTTGATGTGCCTTCCGTAATCGGGATACCATACACAGTCTGTATCTTATCGGAGGTATTACCTGCGGCCACCGTAGCTTCAGACTTTATCGTACATGGAGCTGCACCCGCGGCTTTGACAAGGTTCTTCAGAATCTGCAATCCATAATAGTTTCTTGTCCCCTTCTGATAAGGGAGTGACTTAAAATGACCGGTCTCTCCATTAAATGTATTGGTAGACACGTTATTACTGCCGAATGTCAGTTCCGTGTCATTGAAAAACCATTTTACGAGATTGGGTATGACAAGACCTTCTGCCACCCTCGAGGATGTAATGATATTGCTTAACGTAGGGAGAAGGGTAGAAAAGTCAGGGGTGATGTTTGTCGGGTTCTGCGGGTCACCCTGATATTCCTGGTATAAATCTCCTTTATCGCACTGTAACATAGGCATATATACACCAGACTTGCGCTGATATACAACCTGTCCGACTTTACTCGCTAAACTCATAATTATTCTGTTTTATCAGTTACAACACTATCTGTTTCTTTCTTTCCGTTTTTCTCTACGGCAGGAAGCGTATCCGGAATATCATCCCCGGAAGCATCCTGATAATATTCGGGAATGGTTACTTCTGCGGGTTCAGCTGTACCATCAATCTCTCCTCTTGCATCATTACCACACATTGCCACTCCGCCGACAAATGCCGCACGGTCAAATATGGTTTCTCCTGGAATCACATTCAGATCTGCCTGCCAAAGCAGGATATTGCCGTCAGCCGTCTTGTTTCTGTTCTCTACAGGTGCGCCAATCTTGTCTGCCACCTTCTTCGTCACCTTAATGTAATAAGCCATAATCGTATTTTTAATTGTTAATCCTGTCAAAAAGTATATTGCCTTCAGTATCCGTCAATACGGAATTGTCCTTATCATCAATCAATATTGCTTGTGCCCCACGGTCTTCAATCTGCAAGTCAAGCAGCATGCCCTCCACAAATCTGATTGAAGGATTAGCACCTTCAGCCACCTGGCTGTATGAGCTTGAACCGGGATTCTTGCCCATCCAGATGAACTTGAACCATTCTTCCGGATTCTGAATTACGCCTTTCGAATCACGCACATATCCCTGAGGATAAATATAGCTTGTACCAGCCGGACATCCGGTAACTACCCCCTTGAAGTCACATTCAAGACGCGGTATGTATCTTACGATACGCGTGCTGGCAATCTGGTCGAATGTATCTGGAGAAGAAGGTAAGGAACCTGTCTCACGGTATGCAGCCTTGCATATATAAGCCTGCTCATCGCCGATGAAATCACGGTCTATGACAAGCACGTTTCTGTTGACTGACACTACCTCCCAGTCATTATCACCATTACCATCCACAATCTGTTCCAACGCACCTGTAGAGAGGACCCTGTACCACCAGAATTTTACACGCTCATCGTCCGTAATGTCGCGGTTCCCGGCCATCAAACGAGCTGTTATTGTCTGTTGCAATACGTCACGAACCGGATACCACTGAACCGTATCTGGAGAGTCAAGAGAGAGAACCGGCTGCGGAGAACTTGAGTCGGACACAATAATAACCTTGCTGGCAGTGTACTTCAGAACCTGATTAGTACGTGCATCCACATATTCAGCAGAAAATTCAAGAGTGATGGGATTCGCTATACTCGAATTTTTCTTGACCTGTATCTGCCCCTTGTTCTCTCCTGTCTGTGTGATGACATAATCAGTACCGCTGCTAATCAGTTTCTGTACACCGCCGATGCGCTCATACCACTTCATGTTTGTAAGTTCTGAGTTTATCGCCTTTGCAGCCGACGTGGAATCAACGTCTACCGCCGCACAGCGAGGGAACAGAGTAAGCGGGGTAAGCGTGTAGTCGGGGGTAAAAGACTTATCCATGGCCGAATAGAACTGTCTGTCCGGAACGCTTGTTACCACCTGCATACTTATGCTTGCCTGTAAAGGGCGGTAGTTGATGTTAAGACTTTTCTTTTTACTTGCTAATGCCATAACTTAAATTAAAATGTTACATAATTTTCTGCTATCTCATATTTTTGTCCATCACGAAGAAGGACTGTCGCTTTAAAGGAACAGGACGAACGTGTCATATAATCCATCCCAAGGTCATCTAACGTAAGGCTTAGCCTCTTACCAGCAGAGGCTCTTTTAATAGCCCACGCATTGTCCTCACTCACGTTCCCTGTATCACGTGTCCAGGTCACATCGGAATCCAGAATATTATCTGTCACATCCTGGTTATATAATAATCCGTAGACTATAAGTTCCGTGAATACGATATAATCTCCAGATTCGTCACGGTCTGATATTCTGTCTGCATCAAACTGCCATCCGTTTGAGCTGTCTATGTCTATCGTAAAGGCTGGATTACCTTCTATCATTGCCCATCCGGTACTGGCATAGCGAGGTTCGTCAGTTGTTCCGGTGACAAGGCATTTCCACCGGCATCCGTAATGCCATACCGTATCGACCGTTTCTTTTCCAACCGTGTAAGGATTTTCGCCCTGAGCCACTTCCAGTGACCAGAACCCACGGTCGTTAAGCTGTACGACAACCACACCTTGATAGTCTATCCGCATCAAGTCCTGAATAGCGATACCACGGCAATAGACATACGACTGTAGATAGTTTATCGGAAGATTATCAAAAAGAGACAACCGCTTCAGCTTCCCAACAATAATACTGTAATTCGATTCTTCAAGTATTGGCTTTGTGACGCCATCCAGCATGCAGATACATCCCTCATAGCTGGATATATACCAGAATCCCTGACGCTCTTCGTCTACCGCATTACCACGACGGGTAATTACCATTCCGACAGCGGGAGGATAGTTCTTACCGCCCGGGACCTCTTCATCCGGATAGAGCACGACATTCAGTTTGTTTTCTGCCTGCATCACGTTGAGGACGCGGAACCAGCTGTCATAATACTCTCCTGTAGAGTTCAGATTATTCACTGAGCCGTAACTTACGTCCTGTTCCTTGAATGCCGTAATATCATTATCCCAGCGGCGACGAAGATACAGGTCATACGTGCCGTCTTCAAGAAGTTCAATTCGTTCGATTGTTCCGGCTTCGGAGTATGTCACATTCCCTTCCTGCGCAAACCAGCGGTTATATATCAGTTCTTTTACTATCATTGCGCTGCGAACTTCCAGCTTCTCAAACTGCCCGCGACCGTCCGGGAATATTCCGGCTCCCTTTCCGGCAATCATGCTGTCAATGAACTCACCGAACTTCAACAAGAAGTTAGTACCGTCCGATTGGTCCTTTCGAAGGAATGTTTTCAATGACTTTAATGCGGAAAATACATTATTATCAGAAGCTGTTTTTGAATCAGACGTTTTGATTATATCAATAATAGTCTGTTCCGCCTGTCTGGCCACTTCATAACGAAGTGAGTTCAACGAGTTGTCCACCGATGACTTCCATCCGGTTCCGACCTGATCCGAGCAGGTAATCGTCGCCTGGCACAAGTCATTCAGCTTGCGCTGCACCTTGGTAATACGAGTATCCTTGTATCCACCGGTGGTGCCAAAATACTGTTCTGACAGCAGACGCACGTTCCACCCGATGCGTAGCGGTGTATTATTCTTTTCTATGTAGTTCCGGTCAGTGGTTCCGGTATATTTGTTCGGGTCAAAGCTATAGGTATTCAGAAAATCATCTACTGCCAGCTTGTATGCCTGTTCCGCTGCGGTGATGTATTCCTGCGGCATGGCGAAGTTCCATGGTATATACTTGTCACCTGGATTTGGTATAATCACACCTCCAGGAATCTGAGTCGTATCATCCGGATATACGTTGATGATTTCCCACTCCCGTGTGTCTTCATGCCATGCCGCCTGGAAAGAACCGTCAGTTCCACGACCTGCCAGCTCGCCAGTCTGGAACTGTAACATATAGTCCAGATCCGGAATCTCATAGTCTTTCGGATTCCAGGTCATTCCATTATCTTTGAAGTAATATACGGTGTACTTCCGTCCTTCCTCACTGGTTTTCTCTTCCATACGAACCGACGAAACCGTACCCACATACTGAGGATATATCTCAGCAAACGCAGCTTCTTCCGTTTCTTCCTTCACTCCGTACAAGTCTACGTTCTTGTCCACATATATTTCCCTGCTTGGAAGTTGCAGACGGGAATACCCGTACTTTGTCGCATCAATATTGCGTGTGCTGCCCAACGGGAACAGACGGGTAAAGAATTTCACTTCTCCGTTATCTTCCTGTGCTAAATTGGTAAGTCCTTGAAGGTAGCCAAGCTCCACCACTTCCCCACGTTCAGCTTTGCAGAGATTAATCACATAACCGTCTGCCCACATTTCCGTGCCGAATGTGGCTGCGATGCCATTGCTGCCGAAAGCCGCATCCCAGCACTTCACATTCCGGTAATCAATCACCTTGTTTTCGGCAGTAACTACCGTTCCGATGCTCCACAAGTTACCACCGGCACGACGGTTCATATTGTCTATCCACAACTGCAGGTGTTCGCGCGGACCACCGTCGTAACTGAATTCAGACGTGGTACCACCTTCCTGGAACAGCATCAGCGTATCTTCCGCGTCGTGTATTGGCGCATAGAACTTCACGCTGTATTCGTAAGTCTGCGTGTTCTTCTGCTTCGGGCGATAACGTGACTTCACCTTGTAGCGCACGCCTTCCAGTTCGATGTAGTCATCCACATCCAGCGGCACGTATGCAGTGTGTGTGAAGGATGCAGATACGCTGCATTCTCCACCTATCTCCTCTGTGACGGTAGAAGAAGAGTTCGGGCTGGCTGTCAGTCGAAGGTTGTTGTTCTTATCGTATATTTTCAGTTCCATTTAATCAGTGTTTAATCAATTACTAAATAGAAGGTTGCGGCTCCAGATATTTCACAGAAAACAGCACATAGAAGCGGTCTCCTTCGTAGCTTTCATACCATGATGGATCTGCCGGCATATCCTGATACACCATATTGTAGGTTCGGTAATTCTTGACGGATATAGCAAGCATCCCCGACGTGATGAGCGTCATCATGCGCTGGTATTTGTCCAGTCGTTCGGCTGCGGAGGTTCCACGAAGCCAGAACTGCAAGGTACGCTCGATGCTATTCAGTTTCACGTCCGGATTTTGAGGAAGCTCTACCCCAACCCGTTCCCGGAAGTCGACGGTGGTAATATCTTTGGCCGAAGGCATTCGAAGCAGAGCATCCATGTTCACGTGTCCGCCTTCTTCTGTCTCGCCCAAAAAAGCGCCGTATTCCGTCCATACGTCTGTTCCGTTAATTGTTAGGTATCCTGTTAGGTCCATATCATTTCAGTGTTATACCGTTCAATTTCATGTCACTCAATATCTCGTGTATTTCCACCAGGTGTGCCGTGTGTCCGGCTATGGTGGCCAGTGTCTGGCTGTCCTGCTTCTGTGTGTTGCGGATTTCCTGCACAAACTTGTCTGTATTGGCCAGATGCGTCTGCATGTTCCGGCCTATTCCCTCAAAGGTGGATATGCTGTCCTGGCTCATAGTGGTCAGTGCACCGCTGCTGGGAGACTGACTGCTTCCGGAATCCGCAGATGAAGTCCATCCAAAATCTTTCATTATCTGCTCCCTTTCTGCCAGCATGTCATTAATAATATCCTGATATTTGTTTCTTAATATACCGGCTTCATCTTTGGTCACTTCACCTCCTGATTCTGCTTGTGCAGCCCATGTGTCATATAATTCCTGAATTTGCTGTTTGTATTTTCCGGCAATCAGAGAAGAGAATATGGCGTTCTGAAGGTATTTTTCGAAATTGTCTGCAAAATCCTGGTTGGTAGCATCCAAATCCGACAGCATGCTCACAAAACTGTCACGGAATTCATCAAAACTTACCCCGGTAAATGCCTCTTTCTCCTGCTCTGCAATTTCCTGAAGCTGCGCGCTGTACTTGTCGATGTTCTGAATGTAGGTCACAAACTCTGAGTTGACAGCCGTCAGTACCGACACAAACTTTTCGTCCTGAAGTACCTTACCGATGACATCGGCATCCAAATTAATCACGTCACCAAATCCCTGTATATTAGCTCCAGTCAATTCTGAAAGTCTTCTCCAATCCTGTGAACTCATACCATTGTTCACACGATATCCAAGAGAGTGACTTCCGATGCTGGCACCGCTACCCGACAGTGCGTTCATCAGCTGCCGCTGGCGTTCAATCTGCACATCTACCAGTTTCTTCGCTTCCTCGGCTGCCTTCTGTGCTTCTGTACCGTAGTCGATGTCAATATATTCCTGCTTTTTTGAAATAAGGTCATCCCAGATTGTAATCAGTCCTTCGTACTTCGACTTCATATTTTCATACCCGGAATAATCTGCACCGCCGAAACCAAACAGTCCGGCTATGGTATTCCCAACTCCAGTCAGAATCTTAATTGATCCAGTAATGGCACTGAATGGTTTTGTCAAGTCGATACTTTCCAGTCCACTCATTACCTGACTGACTCCATTCAATGTCTCACTCACCGCTCCCGGAACTTTTACGCCAAAGTTTCCTAACATATCCACTATGTCGTTTCCGGCATTGACGATTGCCATTCCTTTCTGCCCGATAGAATTTGCCGCATCCGTCAGACTCTTCTGGGCACTGTATCGTTTATCCTGGGCAGCACGAAGTCTTTCCTCCGCTTCTGCCTGAGTAATCAGCTTACGTGTAAGGGTTCCGGTTGCTTCGTCATATTCTTCCACGATAACACTTCCTCCTACTTGTGCCTGTTGAAGAAGGTTCTGAGCTGAACGTACTTCCTCCATAGCGGACATATAGTCCTCGTACCCCTTCTTCATCGTTTCGAACGGGGAACGGTCGGCCAGCTCGGAGTCGATATCCTTGAACTCATCCATTACTTCCTTGAAAGATTCGGGGCTGATGTCATCGCCGATTCCTTCCAGGTATTCTTTTAGCTTTTCGCGAAGGCTTTCCAGCGTATCGGTGGAAACCCGTTCCAGATCACCGAAGATTTTGTCCCAGTCCATTCCTTTTTTCATTTCTTCGAAATCAAGGTTGGCCAGCTTGTCATCGCGTTCACGAATAAGTGTGTTGGCTTCTCCTTCTGTTTCCGCAGCCGCAATCTTCCGGGCATAATCCATCGCGATAGCCAGGCGCTTTTCCTGATACGTGCCGTACTCTTTATTGTAGTCAATAAGGCTTTGTGTGGCCTTATCCTGATATTCCTGTTCAATCTGATATATCTTTTCGTTGTACACCTGTTCGGCAAGCACGCGGTTTGTATTTGCCGTATTCTTTACATCGTCGTATTGGCTCTGAGGAATGTTGTCACCTTGCTTGCGTGCCTGGTTCATCTTGTCCAGCGTATCCCGTTCCTGCTTGTCGATGTCGGCAATACTGTCATCATATTCCTGCTTTGCCAGTGCCATGCGCTTGGCAATACCTTCCTGCATGATCTGGATGCGAAGTTTCTCCGTGGTCTGCTGCGCACGAATACGTGCATCGGCAAGCTGGGAGGCGTAGTCGGTCTTTTCTTTAGTAGATTTTGAATAACTACCATCTAGTTCATCATTTATATAAGCCGATGTGTCAATCTGTTTTACTGTCCCTTCTATTATTTTATTGTTCTTTGCTATCTGATCAGTATACTTCTTGATATTTGACATACGTCGCTCATATTCCTCTATCAGTTTACCTTCTGGTGTATTACTGATCCATGCTTTCGCTGCACTGTCAACGATAATGCTTCCTTGGTTTACCTTTCGATAATTTTCCCACATTTTATCACGTTCCTTCAGTGCTTTTCCATATTCATCTTTATTCCTGTTTGTCCAGTTCGTATCTGCATTAATTCCTCGTTGTAGCTCAAAATTCTTCTTTGAATAATCTGCCACTATATCTTCAGCAGCTTGTGCTTGTCCCTTGCGGATAATTGCTTTGGTCAAATCATCGTAGGCAGATGCAGCTTTTCCTGCAAGGATCGTTTCATTAGTCAGTTTACCGAAATAGGAAGGATACATCTTTTGTAATTCATCTACGGCCTTATTTCGCTCCTTCATAGATTTACTACTATCCTGACTGGCTGTATAGAGAATCTTAAGTTTTGCAGACTCCTCTGAAGCCGCCTTTCCTCCTTCACGATGGGATGTATTTACAGCTTGTTGTAACTTCTGCGTTTCTGAAAGTTCTTTATTAGCTTTCCCTAAATTCTTTACCCAGTCCATAATATCTTTTCCATACACAATCCCTAAAGAAATAGCTGCGACTAATGCTGTTTGCCAGGAAAACACGGATTTTGCCAATTGTTTCCATACCGGTACACCTTTCTGACCTGATGCAGCCAGAAGCTCGTTCTGTTTCCGCACATCAGATATTGCATCCGCCAGCATAGGAAGGTTGTTGGAAATAGCGAGGATAAACATCTGCGGCCCCATGGCCAAAGATGGAAGTTCCCTTGCTACCTGGCTGAACTGCATTTTCAAATTGTTGGTCTTGCGGGTAACGGCTTCTGTGTCGATGTCAATGGCCTGCGTTTTTGCGGTTTCTTCTTTTGTCTTTTTCAGGTTTTTCAGTCCAGCTTCCAGTCCGCGTACTTGTCCGGTAAGAGCCTGGATGTTTGCGGCCTCCTGTGTATAGCTTAAACCGGCTATTTTGTTAACCTCCAACTGTTTTTTCTGTTCGGCAATTACCTGCTTCAATGCTGATATCAGTTGCAGAGTCTGATTTTCCACATCATCCACATTCTTACCCACCGACTGCAAACCAGCCTTGGTCAAGTCTTTCATGAATATTTCGAGCTGTACAGGTACTGCCATATCCTTAATCTTTTACTGCGTATTTTGTAAAGAACTCCATCGGGTTCATTCCCTTTGTCGTGTTCGTGTTATCTGTTTGTGTGTGACTGCTTCTTTGTTTCTCCCGGTCCTCCATTTCGCGGATCTGTTGCATCATATCCGGCTTCTGCGGAGGAACCCAGTGCGGCATGTCTGCCATCATCATTTGCAGGGTTACTACGTTCACTTTGTCAAGAATGTAGTCAAGGCTCCAACCCGTTTCCGTTGCCAACTGACCTACTACGCCGAAAAGGCTATGAGAAGGTTCCGTATGTCCCTTCTTTAACTCCTCCTGTCGTTTTCGCTTTCGCTGCGGCTCGCTAATGGCTGCATCTTGTTCAGAGCTGCTGCCGATGCGATAATACTTGCGAAAGACGTGGTAGATGTGGTGTTCAGCACCTGCCGCCAGGCGGCTGCAAGTTCGTCGGGTGTCATCAGTTCCCGTAGCATCCATGCCACCATTCGGTTCAGCACTCTTCCCAGAACAGGGCCTCTCACAATTCCGTATGCTACAATGCGGCTGATGTTCTTTCCATGCAGGAAGACAAACCGGATACGCTGGTCCAGGTCGTATGCATCATATTCTTCCGGAGTCACCCCGATTCGGAGATAACGCTTGCTGATTCGTATCAGACTGCGTGTGGTAGGTGTCTTCATCGTGATGCGGAACGGACGTTTCCGCAGTACCGTATGAAGCGGCAGGCTGATTCCCCCGTCACTGAGGGAAATACCTGCCAGCAGTTCTATATCTTGTGTCTTCATTCTTCTGCGTCTTCGATTGCGTCAACTGCATCAAAATCTTCTGTACCTGGAGGATAAGTACGATAACGTCTGTCCTTCCCGTCTGTGGGTTTCAGCATATCCACACGGATACCCATTGCCAGCACATTCTGCATGTTAATTCCGTTCTGGAATCCATTGCGGCTCAGACGTGCATTGAATATGCGGAAACCATGTCCGGAATGCATGATAATGGTGAGCACACCGTTCGCCAGCATTTTTGAAGGCGGTGTATAGGAACCGTCTTTTCCGACTTTTCCACCGAATACATCCACCATACTCTGGGCATTCAGTTGGATAAGGTTCATTGTAAACGCATCGCTTCCCGGGTTGGTCATGATGCTGTCTACCGGTCCGTCTGTTATCTGTGCTGCGAATACATCCAAAAAACTAGGTGCGTTTCCCGCAGGCTGCATCCCGTTTTCATCCAGCCAGGCCAGTGTCTTTTCCTGTCCTTCTGCTCCCGCAGCCTTGAATGTCACTTTCGCCACGCCGTACATCAGTCCGTTGCTTGTATCTGCCATAATTTTGTCGTTTTTAATGTTTGCTTAAATAATATTTAATCGGTTGCCAGATAAGGAAAATCCCCAGCAGGGGCAGGGCTGTTCCTGTCAGCCACCCCTGCACTCCCGGGCGTGTTTCCTTCACTTCATTGCTCACAGTTTCATCGCGTATGCGATGGTCTGTTTCCGTACGAGTCACGGTCACCTGTCTTCCTGTGCTGTCGGCTGTCGCCGTGACGTTCACGCCACCTTCTCCGTCTGATTGTATATCAATGTTCAGACCGTCATTTCTGTAGCTCAGTCCGAATCCGGCAGGGAGTTTACTCAGGTTCAGCCACTGCTCCGCACTCACCGAGCAGGTCGCCGTCCTCTTCGGGACCGGCTCGAAGGTTGTTTGCTCGGTGACGCTCGTTCGGAGGCTGTCCGAGCGGACGGTTTCCGAGCTGGCCTTTCTGCTGCTGGCGCAAGAAGATAATGACAGGGCAGCGGTCAGCATACTTGCAAGTATGCAGTTTCCGTAAAGCCGTTTCATGATTGATATTCCGTTCGTTTTGTTTTCGTAATTGTTTGCTAAGTTCCAATACCGTGGCACTCAAATCATCGTATAGCGTCTTGTATGTGCCCTCGGTTTCTTTCACTGCACGGACCTGGTATACTTTCCTGTCACGCCACCAGGCAATGGCTGTTGCCAACCAGCCGGCAGGAAGCAGCCAGTCCCATAGCGACTGTAGCAGGGTCCAATCCATATATTTGTCTTGTTATAATAAATCCCATCCGGCCCGGATGTCGGCCATCTGTGCCGGTACTCCGTTTTCCACTTCACTGATTGCGGCTGCAAACATACACATCGTGTCCTTATCGTTCACGTTGGGCTGGAAGGTTGTCGGTACCTGCATCTTGCGGCATACCGCAGTGATGTAGGCCGATGTGTTGTTTTCGTGCTTTGGTGCCCACTTGTTGATGTAGTCTGCAATCGTCTTGCAACCGTACTTCTTATGATAGTTCTGCAACAGCTTGATCAGTGCACGGTATCCGTGCGGCATATCTTCAAACTCTTCGAACGCATTGTCCTTCTTTGCGGAGGAAGGGACTTCTCCCTTCCAGTCTGTCGCATCAGAATTTCGGATGTTACCGGGGTTGCAGTTTCTTATTCCACGTGGTTGATTTTTCATACTTCAGTCCTCCTTATGCTTCAAGTTCCTCACCGGCTGCAGGGTCTTCCTTCAGCTTTTCTTCCAGTCCGGTTACGTCATTCTCTCCTCCATCAGACATAGCCATGGCCATTTTAGCAGCTTCAGCTTCACGGCGTACGGTAGCCCAGTTCTTGTCTGCTTCCACTTCCTGGTCGGAAGTCTGTTCGGTCGTTCCGTCGTAACTGTAGATGGCACCGAGGGCTTCCATTTTCTTCGGCAGTACGATGTAGTAGTGACGGAAGTTCACTTCGTTCTGCTGGTAGTCCGGGTTGGTCTGTGCGTCGCGGTAATACATCTTGGTGCTTCCCTGTGCACGGAACACACGCTTGGTGTAGAAGCAGAAGGATGCCTGATGGTCGGTGCCCGAAGGCGAGTTCTTGAATGGAACCTTGGTTCCTTCCTTGGTAAAGTACGGACAGTTCTCGAATTCATATACTTCGAAGCCGTACATGTTGGCAATCTTTCCGGTGGTGTAGTTGTAATACTGGTCGCGGAACTTCTGGTCGTCTTCCAGCAGGTCGTTCACGTGATCCGAGCAGAGCACCAGACGGCGGCCTGCAGTGGGAACCTGCAAGGCATCCAGCTTGCGTTTCAGGGCGATGATGTCCTTTCGGGTACATTTCTTTCGTCCGTTGTCATCTTCGCCGGAAGTGGGCACTACCGGTGTTTTCGCCGTGTTGCTGTTCGGAGCCAGTGCATGGGCCGCTTTCTTGAATTTGGCGATGGTGATGGCATCGCCGTGACGCTCGATTACGCTACCCATCTTGTCGTAGGAAATGGCAAAAAGCTGGTCGTCCGAAACAGCAGTTTTCTTGGTCTGGAACTTGTCAAGGCCCAGTGCGATATCCCCGTCATCCAGTTCCTGTGCGGCAATGGGATACGTCGTGTTGTTAATCAGCACGTCCGGGTCGCCGCCCACATCTACCAGATGCACCACTTCGTTGTTCACCGCAGCCGAATAATCGGATACTCCGTCCAGCCAGGAGGCAGTCATTCCTCCGCGAAGCTGTTTCACCAGCTCGCCCGTCCACACTTCGGTATAGACACCTTCCATGGCGGCACCTTTCGGAAGGAATTTGCCCAGTGCCATCGGAAGCACCACGCCCACAATCAGTCCCCAGAATCCTGCGTCCGGTACTCCAAGCAGAAAGAGGATAACGATACTCATCAGCACATTCACCAGTGTGCCGGTTACGAATTTTACGATTTCTTTTCTCATGTTCGTGTTTTAATTTGTGTTCAACAATCAGTTAAGTTCGGGGCAGTCCACACCGTATTCTGCCTTGTACAGCTTGCGGTACTGCTGCGGATCGTTCTTTCGCATCAGTTTCAGTTCCTCTGCCGGAACTTCGCTCAGTTTCTTCCAGTCGCCTGCCGCCTGCGAGGTGGTGCGGTTCAGCATCATCGACGGCTTTACCGTGCCGTGCATGGCATCAAGTGTCAGTTTCAGGCTTTCCTGCCCTACTTTCTTTCCCAGCTCGATGAAGTGGGCTTTCTTCCCTGCTTCAATCTTTCCTGCTGTTACGGCTTCCTCCACCAGATTAGTGATACCTGCCAGCCGTAGGTCGTCAAGTTCCTTCTCCAATTTTTCCTTATCGGTACGCAGTGTAGCGTTGGCCGTCTGGTAGCCGAGCAATACGTTGATCTGTTTCTGCACTTCCTGCAGTGTGGCGGTGTCCGCCAGCCCCAGCATCAGGGCGATGGTTTTCATTTGTTCGTTCATTGTCTGTAATGTTTGGTTTTCATTAAAGCTTTCATTCAACAGCGGCAGGTCGCATCCGCCTCCTGCATCCAGTCTGATTTCCCGCCCTTCGTAAGAGAGCCGGATGTTGTCATCGTTACCGCCGATGTCCACCATACTGTATTCCATCAGCTTGCAGCGGGTCACGGTAGGACGGGTTTGTCCGGGTTTCAGCAAAGCAGCATCTTCGCTCGTTTCCAGTATCTCGAAGTTGGGCGAACCCATACGTAGCGTGCCTTTTTCCCATTGCTGCTTTGCCAGACGCGATTCTTCGCGTACCTCATCAAACCAGGGTTCGCCGGTCACTTCTCCATCCGCTACGCGTATGTCCTTGATCATTCCTATTACCACGCCCCGCTGGTGCATCCAGAGCAGTACGGGATTCCGGTTAAACTGCGTCAGGTCGATGCCTTCGGTACGGATCCACGTGCCGTAGCAGTTCAGCGTTTCGTTCGATATTCTGATTCGTTTTGCCATTTTTCCGTTCGTTTGACGCAAACTTACTCTGCCTTTCCCGTCCGGGCAAAAAAGTGTGTAACGGTTGCAAGGAAGTGCGTAACCTGTACACTGTTCTCTGTAACGCTTGCATCCCTTTTTCGTGGATGCACGAAAATGGATGAACTTTGTCGTAAACGAACATAAATACAAGGTAAAACATGGCTAAAAACGACACAAAACAGGAACTGGCACGGGTGCTCTACATGAGCGGACTTTCACAGGAAGAGATTCTTCAGAAAGTGGAAGTGAGCCGTCAGACGCTGAGCCGGTGGATTAATACCCTGGGCTGGAAAGAAATGAAGGCGGCACGCAACATTACCCGTCCGGAACTGGTAAACAAGCTGCTGTCTTCCATCAATTCCCTGCTCGACAAGGCGAACGAGCCGGGCAACGAGGATATGCTGGCCAGCTTGGGCGACAAGCTTATCAAGACGGCCACTGCCATCGAGAAGCTGGAGAAGAAAGCCAGCGTAGTAGACCGTATCGACACGATGATTGACTTTGAAAACTGGCTGGCTACGAACCGTGACAAGTATCCCCAGCTGACCAACGAACTGTTCCAGCTCGTGAACCAGCTGCACAACGATTACCTGAATGAACTCTTCGCCCAGAAAGGAGGCTGAGCATGACAGAGCAGGAAAAGAAAGAAGCCCTGAAACGATGGCAGGAACACTGCAAGCGGGTGGAACGGATGACCTCGCAGGAACGGGTGGAAACCGAAGCGGAACGCAAGCGGAACATCGCCCGTGCCCTGAAGGATTACGACTGTTTCTTCCAGCGCTACCTGTCGCACTACTGCCAGTGCCCGAATGCCCGGTTTCATAACGAGGCGGCACGCTACATCGCCGCTCATCCGGAACTGCGGCTGGTCTGCAAGTGGCCGCGCGGTCATGCCAAGTCGGTACACCTGGACATCGGCATCCCGCTCTGGCTGAAATTCCGGGGTGAGCTGCACGTTATGGTACTGGTCGGCAAAAGTGAAGACAGTGCCGACGGCCTGCTGGGCGACCTTCAGGCAGAACTGCAGTACAACCAGTATATCATCCGTGACTTTGGTGAACAGTACAACAGCGGCATGTGGCAGGAAGGAGAATTTGTCACCAAAGACCAGTGCGCCTTTTTCTCACGTGGCCGCGGTCAGTCACCCCGTGGCTTGCGCTTTCGCGAGATGCGTCCGGACTACATCGTGGTGGACGACCTGGACGACGATGAGATGTGCCGCAGCGAAGCCCGTGTACGCGAGATGACCAACTGGATAAAGGAAGCCCTTTTTGGTTGCTTTGGAGGCAAGGACGGGCGTTTCATCATGGTGGGTAACCTGATTGCGAAAAACTCCGTGCTGCAGAAAATCATCGACACTCCTACTGTAAAAACCATCGAAGTGAACGCTATTGACCGCAACGGGAATCCGGCCTGGCCGGAGTTCTACACCATCGAAAAGCTGCGCGACCGCGAGCAGTTCATGGGCTACCGCTCGTTCCAGAAGGAATACATGAACAACCCCATCACCGAGGGAGCCGTGTTTCAGGAACGGTGGATACGCTGGCGCCCGATGCTGAAACTGAAATACTACGAGCAGATAGTGCTCTACATCGACCCTTCGTGGAAATCATCCGGAAAGAACGACTACAAGGCTGCCGCCATGATAGGCCGCCCCAGACGCGGACTGAAAACCGCCTCCCACCGGGAACTGCATCTGCTGCGTGCCTTCTGCCGCCAGTGCAGCGTGGGCGAAATGGTGCGCTGGCTCTACGATGTCTACGAGTCACTGCCCGAAGATGCGGCGGTCAGCATATACATGGAAGCCAACTTCATGCAGGACACCATCCTCGATGAATTCCAGCGTGAAGGCGACGCACGGGGATACCAGCTTCCCATTATGCCCGACAAACGGAAGAAACCCGACAAGTTCGCCCGTGTGGAGGCTATTAGTCCACTGTGGGAACGTGGCTACTTCTTTTATAACGAAAAACTGAAAGAAGATCCTGACATGCGTGCCGGAATCGACCAGACGCTGGCCTTCGAACAGGGCAGCCGGGCACACGATGACTTTCCCGATGCAAGTGAAGGTGCCATCTACAAACTACAGAAACAGACCCGTGAGGCCACGTTCACACCCCGGCTGGGTGTGCGCCGTCCTCCTAAGAATGCCTGGTAACCAACGACAGCTTTTACCTATTCATTTTTCATTATTAATTATTCATTACACACATGTTTATCACCGAACAAGACTACATACAGGTCAGTGCCGATGCACTGAGAATCATCCAGCAGGCTACGGACGACAACCGTCTGCTGGCCGAACGCCGGGCCATGGACCGGATAGCCAGCTACCTGGACGGACGCTATGACATGAAGGCAGCCTTCACCGCCGAAGGCGAAACAAGAAACCTCGACCTCGTGGGGCTGGTGGCCGACCTGGCACTTTACTTCATGGTGCTCAGCCTGCCGCAGAAAATGGGGTATGAAATCCGGAAGGAACAGTTTGAAAACGCCATCGCCTACCTGGAGAAAGTGCAGGCAGGCAAGGCAGTCATGAACCTGCCCGAACTGCAACCCACGGGAGAGGAAGGAGAACAGACCGGCGCCGGCATACGCTACGGCTCCGACAAACGTAACAACTATATCTGGTAACTACTATGGCAAAGAAACCGAAAATAGAATATCTCAACCGGATGAATGCCGCCGAAAGACGGCGCATCAAGGAAATGAGCGTCAAGCTCCAGCTGCTCACCGAAGCACTGACACGGCGCGACCTGGCCGACTGGCGGCGTGCATGGCAGATGGCCATCAACGTGGACAACCCCAACCGTACACGCCTGCTGAACCTCTATACCGATGTGGATGCCGACCTGCACCTGACCGGATGCGTGCAGCAGCGCATGGGATTCGTGCTGAACAAGAGTTTCAAGCTTTGCGACGCGAAGGGCGTGGAGAATCCTGAACTGACGGAACTGCTTGAAGCTCCCTGGTTCAAGGAGTTCCTGCGGCTGGCATTGGAAAGCAATTACTACGGCCATTCACTCATCGAATTGGGCGATGTGGTGGAAGTGGACGGACGGATGGCCTACAACCGGGTAAGCCTGATTCCGCGTACCCACGTCATTCCCGAATACGGTGTCATCATCACCCACGAAAACGACACCTGGCAGGTGGGCTATGACTACCGGAACAGTGAAATGACCGACTGGTGCATTGAGGCAGGCAGAACGCATAATCTGGGGCTGTATCTGAAATGCGCCCAGCAGACCATCCCGAAAAAGAACATGTGTTCGTTCTGGGACATGTTCGGCGAAATATTCGGTATGCCGCTCCGTGTGGCCACCACTACCAGCCGCGACCCGAAGGAATACGACCGCATCGAACGGATGCTGCGTGACATGGGAGCAGCCGCCTACGGACTGTTTCCCGAAGGAACGACCATCGACCTGAAGGAAAGCACTCGGGCCGATGCGTTCAATGTGTACGACAAGCGTATCGAACGCTGCAATTCGGAAATATCAAAGGGAATCCTTACTGTGACCATGACCATGGAAGACGGTGCCAGCCTTTCGCAGAGCGAGGTACACCGCAAGATGCTGGATAACCTGATACAGAAAGATGCTGACCTTATCCGTGACCTGGTAAACTGGCAGCTCATTCCCCGCATGATCCGTCACGGATTCCCGCTGAAAGGTTTCCGATTCGCATGGGATGAGTCGGTAGACTATACCCCCGAACAGCAGGTAGCCTACGAACGTCTGCTACTGGAGCACTACGAAGTGGAACCGAAATACTTTGTCGACAAATACAACATCCCATTGAAGCGGAAGAAAGACACTTCTTCCACCACGGTGCCGGATATGAAAAAAACGGCACAACAGAAGTCCGGAAAGGAAGAGCAGAAGCTGGCATTGACGGAAGGGGAACACGGTTTTTTCGACTAAGCCCCGAAGATTATAAGGGGCTGCATCAGCGGTACGCCGACATCCTGAAACTGGCGGCTGAGGAAGAGGAAGAAACGGAAGAAGCCATGGAGTTCCCCACCCAGGAAGCCGGATGGATGCTGCTCATGGGATGGCTCTATCAGCAGGCGGAAATCTCGCCTGAAAGCCTGACCGCCGAAGAGGTGCAGCGTTTTATCCGTACCCATTCCGACATACTGGACGGAGCGGTGGACACCGCTCTGAAGGAAGTTCCGCTGGACGACATATCGGTGCAACGTCTGAAGGAATCGAACTACGTGTTCAGCGGCATCAAGACCTTCCACGAACTGAACGAGGCTTTTCCCTCCCTGCTGGATGAGGAAGGAAACCGCAAACCGTTTAATCAGTTTTTAAATGAAGTTCAAAAGGTGTATGACACCTACAATGTGCAGTACCTGCGTACGGAATACAACTTCGCCCAGGCATCTGCCCTGATGGCTGCACGGTGGAAGAAATTCGAACAGGACGGCGACCGCTACTACCTGCAATACCGCACCGTAGGAGACAAGCGTGTACGTCGTACCCACCGGATGTTGCATAACATCACCCTGCCCATCGAAAGTCCGTTCTGGGACAAATATTTTCCACCCAACGGTTGGAACTGCCGCTGTACCGTGGCGCAGGTACGCAAGGACAAATACCCTCTGAGTGACGAACAGGAAGCCATGAACCTGGGCAGTCAGGCCACCGCCGGAAAGTATCAGGAAATGTTCATGTTCAACCCCGGAAAGCGGATGACCACCTTCCCGGCATACAACGGATACACCCTGCGCAAATGCAACCGGTGCGACTATCGTCCCGACAAGATGAAGCTGGCTGCCGACATTCCGGACAATGAGGTATGCAGGGCGTGCAGGCTGCTTCAGGAAATGCGTGCCGGAAAAGAGCGGTTGCAGGAACAGCGTAAGGCTGTCCGTCAGTGGGCCAAAGAGAATCTGGTCGGAAAAGCCGTGCTGGTGCAGGGAATACAGAATCCGGTGGAATTCACCTCAAACGGTATCAAGGAAGCATTGAACCAGCCCCACAAGTATGTAAGGGCAAAGAACAAAGCGGTCTACAACCTGATTAATCTGCTGAAAGATGCCGAACACGTATTGGAACGTCCGGATGAAAAAGGAAATCCCATGGTTATGAAATATCATTACCTACGCATCCGTATAGCCGATGAGGATTCCTTTGCCGTAATCCGGGAACTGGTGGACGGAAGATGCCAGTTTTATTCCATCGTGGAGAAGCTGAAAAAAAGAAAAGAGAGCAACTGAAGCCTTTAGTGAAGGATCTGCAATCCAACCCAGTACCTCGAGTCACTCTCTCTTTTGCAAATATACGATTAATTCATTAAAAAACAATGCATAATGGCTGAAAAATCAAATCAGGTGACACGTGAATTCCAGCGGCGCATCAACCTGTTGGTAAGGGAGACGCTGAAGGATATACGTACGGAAGCACTGGAAGAGTTTGACCGTAACTTTGAGCGCGAAGCCTTCTTCAACCAGAAGTGGGCACGACGCAAGTTCAACGACGACAGGAGCCGGGGACTGCTTGTAAAGACCGGGAATCTACGCCGGAGTATCACGGGGCGCATCACCAGCCGCGACAGTGTGGTGATAGAAACCACCGAACCGTATGCGCAGATACACAACGAAGGAGGAACCATCACCGTAACACGGAAGATGAAGAAATATTTCTGGTGGAAGTATATTACCATTACGGGCAGTAAGCGGATGAAAGCCGGAATACCTGTCACTTATTCAGAACGTTTCAGCCGGAAAAAGGATGGGACCCTCCGGAATACGAAGCGGAACCGTGCCCTTACCGAGGAAGCCGAATTTTACCGGAGAATGGCCATGAAAAAAACCGGAAGCAAAATCACCATTCCCAAACGCCAGTTCATCGGCAACCATCCCGACCTGGAAAAACTGCTGAAAGAAATCTTTTACAATAACGCTAAAAACTTTGACACACTATGAGACGTATGCTTTATCTCGGACTGACCGAAGCACTGAAAGAACTGAAGGATGAAAGCGGACAGCCGCTTATCCGGCACATTGACCTGTGGAACGAGCAGGTGGAATTCATCGAGCAGGAAGAACCGTTTGACACCCCGGCAGTTTTCATCGAATTCCGTCCCGTGCAATGGCGCACGTTAAGCGGAACCGTCCAGCAGGCAGACGTTCCATTCCGGCTACATGTGGTCACTAAATGGAAAGGAAGTGCAAAGGACGGGAGTATGTTTCAGGAGGAATCGCTGGAACGCTTTGATTTGCTGGATAAGATTGATGCGCACCTGTTCAACTTCTTCCTGTCTGCCCGGAATGAAGCGGTCTGCATGACCCACAGAACGGGCAGCAGCACCAACCACAATCACGAAGAACTGGTGGAAGACATCAGCGATTTCAGCTGCCAGGCCACACAGACCTTTTAACCGAATAGTGTCAGCTGCCGTTCCGCCTGGGCGATGCGCTCCATCACACGCGGGTCGGCACTGGCATTGATGATGTTATAGAAAGTCTTTTCGCAGATACGGTATTTCGGCCAGATGTAACGTCGCAGGATTTCCCGGTTCGACAGCCCGCTGCGTGCATGCTCATCGTAAATGCGCACAATATCCTGCACGCGGAAGGCATAGCTCATACCTACTATTTTCTGACGACTGTTCTTGACCATATTACCCTGCTGACTTTCCGCAAAAATACGAAAAAACACACATAAAACAGCATATTCATGCATTTTTTTACACTGTACTTCGACTTGCTCAACGCATCCTCATTTTTCGAACGTAGTTTTGCATTGTCATGACAAGATAACTCTATTATTAACCTTTAAAACAAAAAAATTATGGCAATCAATTACAGTATCGCTAAGATGGCTAATCCGCTCGATAGGGAAAGTGGAGAATACAAGTATTACGCCAAGGCTCAAGCCAACGGTTCAGTGGGTATCAATGAACTCGCCGAAGAAATCGCCTACGCAACCACGCTGACAGACGGTGACGTACTGAACGTAATCCGTGCTCTGGTGAAGCGCATTAACCTGCACATTGCAGCCGGACAGATTGTGAAGCTGGAGAATCTAGGCAGTTTCCAGGCACAACTGAGAAGCGACGGTTCTGACACTGAAGAAACTTTCTCTCCTTCACTAATCCGGAAAGTCACCTTGCAGTTCCGACCGGGAATCGGCCTGAAAGGACAGCTGAACAAAGCGAACCTGACCTTTCACAAGGTAAAAGGTCTGAAACAAGAAGAAGAACCTATGCCTTAACTACTACGCAGTAATCAATAAATTACTGCAAGGTAAATCATTCATTACCCCGTAGTAACTTCTTATCTACTACGGGGTAATTTTTTCAAATATTTTTCATACCTTTATACAAAAATCTAAAGCCATGCATGCGATATACCTCACCGACCTTGCCTTGCGATATTTCCCCAATTCCACAACCCGCAGCGCCGTTACACAGCTACGACGATGGATCTTGCTGAACACTGAATTACAAAAGCGGCTGGAAGAACTACATTACGTGAAGGGACAGCGCACGCTGACTCCGCTTCAACATGAAGCGATATGTCATTATCTGGGGGAACCCTAATTCAATGAATAATGAATAATTAAAAATGAAAATCCCCGGCATCCGGTTTGGCGGTGTCGGGGATTTTTATTAGTCTTCGATGTAATCATCTAATTCAAGAAGATCTTTCATGTATTGGTCTCTTTGGTTCTTTGATTTAAAGTCGTTTCTAAGAATTTTCCAACTTCTTGGGTGTTCTGCTTTTTTGCATTTTATCGCAGGCTTATTTGTATCGTCAGCCCTAATAATAACAAAACCTGATTTACATACTTTTTCTTGATCGTTCGCATTCATAATTAAAAAATATTAAAACCATCAGACTGTTCAAAAAATTCAGCTAATGATTCTATTTTTTGCAAGAATATTTCTGCGGGTGGCTCAACTTTATCCCCAAATAATGATTTTATCATAGCTCTTTCATCTTCAGATTTTTCTAGCCATTGTTCCCTCAAAGTACGCTTAACATACACATATCCTCTAAAAAGTCTTGCCATTATAATTGCGTCTTCCTTAGAGACTTCAAATCCATCGTTACTCACAGGACTTCCATTATCTAAAGAATTGTTATATACATAATATCCTGGATCAAAAGTATTTTCTCCATATCCAAATAAATAACCCGCGCCAGTCTCCTGCAATATTACTGGCCAAGTAAATATCATTCCACTTTTGCTTTTTACTCCTTCTTTTTTTGGTATCAAATCATATCCCATATCATTAACATTTTACTGTATAAGTACCTTCTTCGCATGATTCAATTCTCATGTCTATCTCACTCTTCACATCTTCCAGAACTTCCATCGCTCCTTCATTGGTGAAATCTGAAAGAACCTGGTCGATGAAATCCATTATCTGTTCTTTTTCGCTCATATTCATTCCTCCTATTCAAAAAGCATTTGTTTACCGTAAATCTTCGCTACTTCGTATTCTGCCTGACAGCCTTTGCTGTCTTGCCATCCACGGCAGAAAAAGACAGCATCGCATTCCAATAGAGCCTGAATGTCTCTCCCCATGTGTTCCGCATAAGATGCGTTAGAATCTGGCGATGCGTCGAACGGAGTTATCGGAGTATATTTATAGAATTCCAGACGTGACTTCATAATATCTACAAGAATCTTTACTTCTATAATGTCTTTCCCGCTTATCGGAACTGAGATATATACTTTCTTTTTCATAAATCAATGATCTCAATTTTCAAACTATTCTTTAAATCACACATCATGTCGATTGTGTCGTTATTAGCTACATCGAAGCAGATGCCAAGATATTCCGGGTTCTGCTGTGAGCGTTGCACCTTTAGGTCGCAGGGGCGGCTGTGCTTAATCCACACGAACATAAACTGACTGATCATGCTGTAGTGAATCTTCGCCGCAACCCTGCGAGGCTTGAACAGATTAAGGTTCTGGTTCTGCATAGGGTTCTATGTTTTTAACCACCTGTCCGCTGAGCCAGATTCGTCCGCTTCCCTGGCATTGCGGACACACCTTCTGTTGCGGATATTCACATCGGACATCCTTTTCGGCATAAAATGTCACTTTGCCGGTGCCTCCGCACTGGCGGCAGAGGCATACCCGGCGATGGATATAGGTCTTTTCTGTTTTCATCTTTTATCTGCGTTTTCAAATTCGGGTTTTACATCAGGGTCTGCTTCGTATGGGTACACGTCCATGATGGCGGTTTCCTGTACGGAGGCTATCACGTAGTCAGCCAAAGTCTCCTTCATTCCTTCGTCCAGCTTCTTGATGGCATCGCGAAGGTCGGCAGCCTGTACCAGCACATTAAAGGCGGTACGCTTTTCTGCTCCGCTCTTTTCGTCGAGTGTGATAAACCAAAGTTTGCACTTAAACCAGCGGTCGGCAGACTCCTCTTCGCTTGGGAACAGTTCGTTGTAATTAGCTTTAGCAACTCCAGCCACCTCAAACTCACCGCTGATATAAGGTGTCATTTCTTCGATGATACGTGACTCCGCTTCGGTGAAGCTGAGAGCGTCTACCAGATAGGGTTCAGTGACTTTCTTGTTCATTCCGTTTTCCATTGTCTTTTCGTAACGGATTTTGCATGTAAACCAATTGTGCATCATAATTATTCTGTCTTTAATTGTTCTTTAAATATTACGTTTCTATGATCTTGTCTCGAATCATCTGTGCAGATGACTTTTCCTATACAGGGTAGTTTATTCTGCTCCCAGAAGTAACATCCTGAACAGGGAAATTCCGTATTTTCCACTTCGGCCACTTCAAGCGTATGTCCGTTCCATGTGAATGTTTCTCCTAATTTGTGTTCCATGATTCTTTGATTTTTTTGATTAGTTCATACCATCCTTTCCGGGCCATTCGCAGTTCCATCCAGCAGAGCCAGCCCATAATGTCAAGAATCTTTCCTGTCAGTTTCAAGATAAATCCCAATACAATGACCGGACCAATAATGATTGAAAAGGATGTGAACAGGATAATTTGCGTTCTGTTGTTCATTATTCCAAGTAATAAGTTATTGCTACTTTGTTGTTTCGACAGATGACAACTCCAAATCCGCTGTCTCCTTTTACGATATACACGAATATCGAAGTCCTATTCAGTATCATTCCTTTCCGGAGAGCGACTATCTTTTCAAATATTATCCGTCTGAGTCGGTCGCAATCGTCATAACCGACTTCCGGAATAGGACTATAGTATATTCGAGTAAGGTATTCGTGCAGCTTAATCATCCAGCGCGGCCACTTGTCGCGCCGGATGGGTGAATTAAAGGTGAGTTCTGCCATAGCTATTCCAATTTAATGATTTCGCATTTCTCCAGGAAAGGAGATAATTTCTGAAAATTGTAAGCCTCAATAAAACCTCTGAATTTTCTTGCATTCTTAATGTCTTTCACAAAGCATAATTCATACGAAAAATCCGATGAGAGTTTTGGGTATCCTTTTTTTAAGTAGTCTCCAGCTCCAGTTTTAATCACATATATTCCTTTCCCATACTCTTTTATTCTATCATTTATATCTTTCCCATTCCAACAGGATATGCAATGAGGCCCAGATGGGGCATTGTAATATCCGGCATCCGGATTAATCTCTTTCCCACATTTACAACAGAATAACTTATTCATCTTCCTTTTCCTCCTCAATCCAAAATGTGATAACAGGTTTATTATAGATTGTGTACACCGTAATTCGATTATCAGTGCGTTCTATCTTATTATTTACACCCAGTATCGTTTTTGAATTTCGAACTATGTACACAAAATTGTTCAAGTATCTTTCGATGATGTTCATTTCTTCCTTTGCGTCCTCTTTCGTGAGAGATTTAATTGGAAATCTCTTGTGATAATATCCAGATATTTCCAAAGCATATTTCGGAATAGGTTTCTTTACAAATTTTCTTTCAATTCTGTACTTTCCCATTTGTTTTCCATCCATTAAGTTTATAAACCATTTCCCTCGCTTCCTCCGGTGAGCGGCACTCCGCGATGGGAGTGCCTTCACATGTGGACTGGGTGTATTCATTGCGATACACAATCCAAAGGTGACCGCGACGGAGATAACTGTACTTAGGCCGTTTGCGCATCGCTTTCCTTCTTTGGTTCTACATAGAAAGATTCGTCCTGCACCACCTCTACTCCGATATTGGCAAACTGTTCCGCAACTTCCGGAACGTCACGGTCGGCCAGCAGCTTGTCCTTTGCCAGTTCCTCGGTGGTACGGATGTACTGTGGTAGGAACTCTTTACAGAGGTTCGTCACGGCTGCCCAGGTAAATCCTTTCCGGTTTTTCAGTTTCGGATTTCCGGTTCGGAAACCGATGATACCGTGTGCCGATTCCAGACTCTTTTTCTTGCTGAAAAGCGTGTCCTTATTCTCAGTTGCATAGGTCTGCATCACTTCGAAGGAACTATCTTTTGTCGCGTTCAATTCTGCAAGCTGGTCGGCGTACTTCTCACGGATTTTAGTCATTTCCTGATCCATCTTCGCAGTGAGTGACTGTACCTTTGCGTCGGCCATAGCGAATTCTGCAAAAGCCTGTTCGTACTGTTCGCGGCTTACTCCGCTGATTACTGTTTTCTTGGTTCTTTTTGTTGCCATCTTAATTAAGTTTTAATTGTTATTTAAATTCTGTATAACACAAACGTATTTTTCCTTCAGGATTAAGGCCTTGCATTATTCTTTTAACACCCATCACATCGTCTGTACGCCAGCATGTGCGAATGCTCTTACTCGGTCTGTCAGGATAGTAAAATAGAACTCTCCATACGATGTATTTCTTTCTATTCATCCCTCATGTCCTCCATTGCAGCCATATCGTAATCCATCTTCATTGCTTCGTCGGCCTGTTGTCCGCAGAAGTTCTCCAGCTCCCGGAGTATCGTTACGCGGTCGCAGAAGTCAAACTGCTGCATGCGTCTCATGATTTCATTCTGGATTTGTTCGATTGTCTGTTCCATAGCTATTCCTTGTTTGATTTACTGTCTTTATAATCTTTCACAACAGAGCTTCCGAGCAGCTCGCGTCTGCTGTAGTAGACGTTATACCCTTTCTGATAGCGGGTAATTAAACCTTTGTTGGCCCATTGCTTGATGGTCGTCTTTGCGCATCCAATCAGGCGGCACGCATCGGCCTGTCCTATCAGTTCATCGGGTGCTTCGGATATATCCTTTCTTGGTGCAGGTGCTACGTCGCCCACTCTCAGGCCCAACCTCCTTTCCACTCTTTCCAAGCGAAGAAGGAGCTTTTTGTACTCCGAAAGGCTCAGAGTGATTGTTTCCTCTTCTTCCTCCTCTTCCGGTTCGTCTTCCAGGTCCGGACAGATGGCACTGATACCAATCTTTCCGGCGAGGAACTGTGCCGCATCGCGTGCGGCATAGAAAAGAGTTTCGTTTCGTTCGTCCTCCGGAACGTCGCGCACATACTGATTGAATACCCATGATTCGCTACGCTTCATTTCCAGGACTTCCACCTGTATCCGGCTCGCAGCGTCGTTATAAGACTTCAAGTGCTCGATGGCACGGTTTATCTGTGATTGCTTTCTCATATCATTCCTCCTTTCTGGCCATAGCCTCAAATTGTCTTTTTACTTCCTTCAGCTCTTCTAGCGACATTTCCGTCAGGTTCTTGCGGAACTTGCTGCGTGTGCGGCAGAACTGGTTTATCTTCGCTTTGTTCATTTCAAAGTCTGCTTCCGTGTCGTTCGTATAGTTCTTGTTCAGACAGGAAATACGGAACGACAGGGAGAATATCTGTTTTACCAGGGCGCGTGCCTTTTTTCGGATTTGTTCGGATGCCTCTCGATTGAAACGGGTTAGCAGCAGTCCGGCTTCTTCCTTGGTCAGTCCGGCGGTGCTGTCTGTACGGCCAGCGGTAAACTCACTGATAAACCCGTGACGGTCTTCGTCTGAAAAACCCATCTTGTGAAACTGGGCTTGCAGTGCCTTGATCTGTTGCGGGGTCACTGTTCGTTCTTTCATTGTTGTTTTCATGATTGTATGATTATAGATTATTCTTCTCCGTGATACTGCCGGGCTTTCTCCGGCACAATGTCATAGTAACCGACTGGCCCGATAAAACGGCCCTTTGAAAAGGCCCTGAAACCTTCCACGTAGATTTTCAGACTGGCATCGTACATCACTCCTTTGGCGGCGCGTCCGTTGGGTAGCTGTCCTTCGGCATGGCTGATGAAGATGAGCAGCTTCCGTTTGTGCTGTTCCTTGAAGTCGATGTACTGGCGGTAAGTCATTCGTGTGTACTGGAAGGAATCGATAACCACAATGTCCGGGCTTTTCTGCCGGCGGAGCCGGATGCTGAGTTCATCCATATTCTCGTTGTCGATAAGCAGGAACTTCTTGTTTACATCCATCATCCCGGTGCGCCGGATGGCATCCTGCATGGTGCGGCAGGCACCTTCCTCCATGCTGTCGTAGGCCACGCGGCCAAAACGACACAAATACTTGCAGAGCTGGAGGGCAAAACTGGTCTTTCCGCTTCCGGAGTTTCCCCAGATGATCCATACCCCACGGCGTTCAGGTGTGCCAAACGCATCGTACCAGGGTCCTTCAAAATCCATCACGTCAAACTTCATGGAAAGAAGTTCACGAACCCCTTTCGCATTGCGGTCGAAAGTGAACTTCTTTTTCTGTGGGGGCGGTGTGGTATCCTCTTTATTCATTGCTTCCTCCTTTCTTTAGTCTGGCCTCAATCATCCGCTTCTGGCGGTGGATGCATCGTTTCACGCGGCGAAGGTCGTTGTCGCTTCGTTTTGCATCCTTAATCACCTCTTCTATATCGGCACGGTCGGTCAGGTTGTTGGCCTGACAGATAGCGTAGATGTCATTCTGATCAGTAGGAGACACATCGAAGAAACGTCGTCCGATGCGGCTGTTGATTTCCTTGTAACCCTTCTTGTTGTAGCGAAGTCCTGCTTCCATCCGACGCTTGATATAGTCCGTGCTGAGAAATACGATACCTGAGTGTCCTTCCAGGCGGTTGTAGATGCTGATAAAGTAGTTGAATACACTGTCAGTCAGCTTGTCGCCTTCGTCGAAAATCAGCAGCGGGTTACCAAGGAAAGAAATCATGCTGATAGCATTCTCCAGCATATCGCGAAGGTTGGTCGTGTCGGTAGGTGCGCCTACCTGCTTGGCTATCTCACGGACAAAGTCGCTCCGGCGCATATCTTCCGAACAGAGGATGTAGAACACATTGCGGTGCGTGCGTCGGTACTCTATGGCCGCCGTGGTCTTTCCGCATCCGGCATCACCAACCACCCAAGTCACATTCTTGTATGCCTGTGCATCGGTCAGCGCATAAGTGATTTCCTTGAAAGTTTTCCCCTCGTGCAGCGTCCAGGAATCGAACGCAAAACCAATCTGAACCGCTATACGGGTAAACATATCGTCGCTGATCAGTTCGTATTTCCCGTTACACAGCTGGCTCACCGTGGCCGCGCTCACGTTCTGAAGACTTTCTGCCGCGCGGTTGCGGGTCGGGTAATTTTCACAATAAGCAATCAGTGCGCTGCGCACCTGTTCTTTCATTTCTGTGGTTAATCCTTTCATTGTTTTAATAAGTATTTAAGTATTGTTTAATCAATTAGTTAGAACTTTCCAATACTGTCCAGTTCATCGAACGTCGTGTTCGATACTTTCTTTGTCCAGTCACCGGCTGATGCGAAGGTCAGCGGTTCGTCAGTCAGTACAGGCTCTTCCGGAATATCCGTTTCGGGCATCGGTACCGGAGCTTCCAGTGTGCCACGCTTCATTTCTTCGCGGTATCCGTCAAGCTGCTTTTCGCTGACAGCCACCGGACGCGGTATCCGAAGCTGTGTGTATGCCTCGCCCATCGCTTCCTCCATGAAAAGGTCTTCCTGTGCAATGTGCATGGCCGCACGTGTGCGGCGGTTGGCATCCAGTTGGGCAAACAGGTAAGCGTTTTCCTCTTCGGTTCGTTCCTGGGTGGCACGGTGGATAGTTACTTTCGGTGTGGCGATGGCCGCATACTTGGCACCCGTGTCAGTAACTGCCCAGAGTTCGATGCGGGTCATATCCTCCGGATCGTAGCGGTAGAGGAACTGACGTCCCACGTTCTGCAGGTGAAAGTTCATATCCACCAGTCCGTCGTCGCCATACACCATGTAGCTGTATTCTTGCTTGTTCATCCGGAAGTTGAAACCTTCCTTAGTGTATTGCACCGGAGCCTGAGAGAAAAGCATAAATATTTCGTGTGCTTCGTAATCGTCGAGCGCCTGTGCCTGTGGATTCTCAATGGCTGTCTGCATTTCCAGACGAGTCATGCCGGTGGGGCTGGTAGGATGCTGCATCAAGTTCCATTCTTCGCGGCAGTCTGCGTACTGCTGTTTCAGTTCCTCCAGCGTTGGCAGACGGTCGATGTTGGCCATCACCATATCAATGTTCGCGCGACTGGACAGCTTCTTTGCCGTAATGTTCTGGCCCGTGAAGTTGTAGAGCTTATGAAGTACCTGCTGCTGAAAGCGTCCAAAAGCGGACTCGATAGATTTACTTTGTCCATTGTGCGGCATGGTGGTCTTGTGCAAGTGACAGAGCTTCTTGAAGAATCCTTGTGCGGCCAGCTTCTTGTGACCTCCCTGGTTATCAGTTACTATCTCATAAGGCTTCAACTTCCAGGTCTGTAGTGCCATGCGGTACGCCATATACTGGTTGTAGAAGTTTTCTCCATCACCGATATAGTAACCAAGGAAAACTTCTGTACAAGCATCCATTACTTCGTACACATCCGTTGTGCGGGCCACCCATCGTTTTTGCCGTTCGTCGTAGGCACGGTAGTAAAGATTTATCTTTGTACCATCGGAGTACCACAGCGAGTTCGGCATCTGCGGCATCACCGTGTCGAAGGTTGGCATATACTTGTTCTTGAACTCCCTTTCTCCGTTCACAGCAGCATACCACCACACCATCACCGCCGGATCGTTCAGATACGTGTGCATTGTGGTAGGACTCTTTATCGTCTTAAGACCGCGAAGCACCGCCTGGCGGTTGTATTCCTCAAAGAGCTGCATATCGGTGTAGACCGGGAACTTGCTACGGCGCAGCTTCAGCAGAAGAGCACCTTCAGCCTTTCCGATGCGGCGGGCCGCACTGTTACCCAGATTACCGCTAACCAGCACTCCGTAACCTTCGCGCTTGTACTGGTTGAATTTTTCGCGCAGACGGGCCGGATTCTTCGGCAGGGTGTGTCCTGTGATTTCTCGAAGACGTTCACAGCATATCAGCACGCTGCTCCATGTTTCCGCGCGACGGGAAAAACCACCTTTGGCGTGTTCCACCTTTCGTGACATTTCCGTGCGAACCATTTCATTCAGCACTTGAGCGTTCAGAATGTATTCAAGCTGGCGTGATGGCTCGATGCGCGGCTCAAATTCCTTAAAGAATCGTACCGCCTCGGCATCGAAACGGATCTGTGTGTTGATGTACTTTTCCTGTTCTCGCTGTTTCATTTCCTCGTATGCATTCTTGAAGGTGTCATCGTATGCTGCACGGAGCTTATCAGGCATAGAGCGGTAGGCAATTAATGCCTCGCGTCCGTTCCCTCCACGCTGCACAACATTCAGCAGACCTTCACGAATGTATTTCTTGTATGTGGGTTGACTAATAATCCCCCCACGAACAAGCTCCGTAAAGCTGACACATAATGTGTTTCCGTACATTTCCATGATTAATTCGTTAAGATTATAGTCCGGCTCCGGGGCTTGAACCCGGACGGCAGCCACCGATAAAGCTCTGCAAGCCGTGTGTGGTTCATTCCTTTTTCTGTGCTTCCTTGTCTTCTCTGTCCAGCCGTATTGCAGCAGGAATAAGTGACAGAATAATAATAACAGTTATAATCAGGTTCATTGTGCCGTCTGTCAGCCGATTCAGGATTGCGGCTGCAAGTATCAGCAATAAATAGCGTGTGGTAGTATTGATTCGTTTCATGATTCTATGATTTTAATTTTTGAGCCATCCCTATTCTCGCGAACCGGAATGGCAAGGATTCATCACTTATGCAGTTGGTTGATGTTTTTCTCTTTTCTTAATTTCTTCGAACAGTTGCGCCTGCATCTTTATTAGCATACAAAACTCTTCATCTTGAACAGCTTCGCGAAATCCTCTATCACCTTTCACTAAGTCTATTAGTTCACACACATGTTCAAGCTGGGATTCAATGTTCTTAAAGGAGTACTTTATGAAATTCATACAGATTGTTTTTAAAGGTTAATAACTTCCGAATACGGGTTTTCCAATTTCTTCAGCTCGTAGAGTTCCGCTCCGTGATTAAGAGCATACGAACGAATAAGTCTTGCTGTAGGACTGTTGGTATCGTATGCCAGAGCCGAACGAACAGAACGGGTTGTTACTTTCAGTTTTGCGGCTATTTCCTCCTGAAGTTCACCGCTTGCTTTAATGAGTTTTCTTGTTTCTGCCATAATTATATTGTTTTATAGTCTTTATTTTGTACCTTTAGGGCGTGTTCCTATTGGAATACTTTGCAAATGTATGGGATAATTTTCAACCAAACAAGAAAAAAGGGATAATTTTCAACTTTATGGGAAATATTTTATCAAGAATACAGGACATAGCATCAAATGAAGGCATAACAATAGGTGCTTTAGAACGAAGCATTGGGGCGAGTAAAGGTGTTCTATCACGTGCAATCAATAATGGAACGGATATTCAATCTAAGTGGATTTCGATATTGGTTGAAAATTATCCCCAATATTCACCGGCATGGTTACTTACCGGAGAAGGAAATATGCTCCGTTCAGAATCAGAAAAAAAAGAAGAGCAGCTACCATCCGTTAATCAGCTACATGAAGGAGCACCCTATTTTAATGTGGATTTCATAGGCGGTTTTGACATAATCATAAATGATCAGACTAGGAATCCTGACTTCTATATTAATTATCCTCCTTATAATCAGGAAGGAGTGGTATGGTGCAACCTTACTGGTCATTCTATGGAACCAGAAATAAGCAATGGTGACATTATCGCTTTACGCGAAGTAACGACACCTATCCAATATCTCCCTGCAGGAGAAATATACGGGATTGTCACAGAGGAATATCGTACTGTAAAAAGAGTTAGACTAAGCCAGAAAGAAGGTTATGTCCGGCTTATTCCTTCCAATAAAAACGAGGAGTTTTGTGAACAGGAAATCCCCATCAGTATGATTCTAAAAGTATATGCTGTTTTGGGAAGTATCAGGAAGTTCTTTTAATTTATGTACATTAATGCATTTAGGTTTGTATGAAAATATTTACACATATACTTTTCATTACATTTTTATTTTTCTACTCATGTAATAATACATCTGAAGAAGGAATAGAAAAATCAATATCAAATTTTGTTCAATCCTCTTTACCTGAAACCTGGACTTATGAGCCGATTGCATACTCTGTAACTGACAGTGCTATGTCAAAAGTTGAAGACACTAAACAGTATCAAGAACTTGTAGAAGCCCAAGCACAATTAGATTCAGCTTTTATTCATGATGAAACTATAGGTTATTATGAAGAAATGAAAGAACTTAAATCTAAATTTACTCCACACTATATAGGTAAAAAGATTATTCATGCTTATTTATGCTCGACAGATTTCGGGGATTCTTTATTCATCAATACATATATAGTGGGAGACGATGGAGATATTACAAGAAGTAATGCTACCTCTATATATATTTCATCCCCAGATTCTGTGCGAATGGAGTCGACAAAAAAGCAACTGAAACAATTTCTTGACGAGGCTGTGAAATGGAAATAATGTTATAACGTGACTTCACAAATATATTTTATACAAATAAAAAACAATATGAGACTACTTGATATAAAACGATATATTAATATAGCTTACGAGAACTTTGACCCTAAATTTTCAACCAGTGGGAGCTACTACTATTTAGACAATATATTGCAAACAAAAAAAGCCATAAAAGCTTTGTTCGATGCTGGTATTTTAGAACATTCACTATTAAAAATCGATATATATACCCAAATAATAGAAAGTTTAAGAGACCGTTTTAGCTTGGATGGAACTCAATACACTAATTATAAAAAAGAACTCGATAAAATGAAATATACCATTGGTATAATGTATGAATGGATAAACCGATATGTACCAACGGAAGATTCTGAAGATATTATTAACATAAAACTACCTGCAGTTCAAGATATAGGAGCATTGTCTAAAATTTGTTCCCTCATAGACAAAGCTTTATCACAAACAGTATCTGAATATGGACAACAGGTAAAATTCAAACAATTAGACTATGGCTCTTCGTGGATTACGATATCTGTCGTAACGAGTGGTGCGGCAGCATTAGTAATAGCACTGGCTAAAGCTGCATTCTATGTCGCTAAAAAATATTATGGAATTAAACTTATGGCTAAAGAGTATGAGCGTTACTCTATGGGAAATGAAATAATGAAAACAATAAAAGAGACCAATGAAAAGATTATTCAATCTGAAATGGCCAGGCTGGCAGAGGATGTAGAAAAAGAATGCTATAAAGGCCAAGATTCAGATCCTGAACGTATCGGACGAATAAGGGTTGCAATATCTGACTTAACAAAGTTAATTGAATTAGGAGGGGAAATTCATCCATCTGCTCTCTTAGAAGAAAAAGAAGAAAATAAAATAGATTATAAGCTTCTTGCTTCTTCTGTTTCACCTCAAGGATTATTGACAGACATCTCTGAAAAAGACACCAAGAAAGAATAGGATGAAATATGGAAATAGTATTAAAACCATATAGAATAGAAATCGGTAGACAGATAAAAAGAGCAAGATTATATAAGAAGACATACCATTGACACACAACCATATCCTTTCTATAGACAAACTCATTAGGCCCAATACTATATTAAGCCACCGTAAATAATTTTTAATCATAAATCAAGCTCCCGGACTTTCACCGGGAGCGTTCACTTTAAACCTAATACCTATAAAAACGCAAAATCACAAAGTATTGGGGCAGAATCCGGATTCGAACCGGAATTTGAAGCAGCTTACCCGGGAGCTCTTCCGCACTATCCTGATTATGCTATTCTGCATCATTTCCACACGTACACACACGTTTTCACCGTAAAAATACGCATTATCATCCAAATAAACACTATAAATCAGAAACTTACATTAATTTTACAGCATAATCAATGCGAAAATATATAATACTATCTATATCAAAATATAGACTAAAACACACTAATAGCACACGAAAAAAGCAATCTCCTACCAAATACACAACTTAAAACCAGTTAAAAAGGTATCCCCAACTTTTTATTTTGCGTGTAAAATAAATAAAAAAATGGTATCCCCAACTGGTATCCCCAAAGGTATCCCCAACCCTTTTTTTAACATTTAAGAAAGAGATTCTGAAACCGCTTGTTTTTCCCGTATAAATGGGTACTTAAACAGATTTCTAAACACCTAAACAGACATAAAAAAGGCCGAAATAAACCTTTACAGCCTATTCCAGCCCCGTTTAGGTGATATTGATAGGATGATGTAACAAAAACGTATTTAAAGCCCGTGTTTAGGCCGTTTAGATGTAAAGCGTTTGTAAAACAATGTCACATTTCGTTTTGCGTTCACATGAAAGCCCGTTTTCATTTAACTTGCTGATAAACAAATCACAACAACATTTTTGCCGCCGTTCTATCTTACACAATTCGTTCTGATGCCCTTATTGCGTTTCAAACCAAACGCAAGTACATTTCAACTAAAACGCCTTTGCGTTTGAAGTAAAACGCCCTTACGTTTTCCTCCAAACGTCAAAGCGTTTTGGAGCAAACGCAAAGGCGTTTTTTCACACGATTTTCAAACAATGTCTACAGAATTATAAACAATTGATTTTCTGACACAAACAGACATCCTGATACGAGTTTCCCACCCGTATCCAGTCTTTCAGGATGCCACATTCCGTATAACCTGCCGCTGCAAACAATTTCCGGCTCGCCGTATTCCCCACCGGGATATAGGCATACAACTGGTGAAGGCCGAGCAACCCGAAGCAATGCGACTCCAGCAACGCAAGCGCCACTCCTCCGATGCCCTTTCCCCGCAAGTCTTTCCGTACCACCAGTCCCACTTCTGCCCGACTGTGACGCGCATCGAACGAAAAGACGTCAATCATGCCGGCCACTTCCTCCGTACCCCGCACCATCATCAGACGCAACTGGCCGTCGGCAAACAAATCATTCTGGTTTTCGGCAATGTAACGCTTCATCTGATACCGCGAATACGGCCCCGTAGCCGTACCCAGCTCCCAAAGCTCCGCCTCATTCTCAAACGAAAGCATCACCTCCAAATCCTCCGGTTCGGGTGCCCGGAGACGGATTGTTTCCTGCGATGACTTGGCTGTCGGTCCCATCCTACTGTTCCTCCTTTTCTTTTTCCAAATCGAGCTCCCGCATCAGCCGGCTGCGACCCGGCACACAGAAGAGCGAGGCCACCAGCAACATACCGACACACAGCAGACTGGTCAGGTTGAACGTAGAATAATACACCGTCAGGTTGAACAGCACCGGAGCCAGCAGCAAAGCCAGACGGATTTCACACCAGCGGCGGTAGCTCACCAATGCCTCCGGCAGTGACAACTCACGGACCCGGCGCACCAGCGACAGGCTGAACATGCGCAACGACAACGGTATCATGCACACCGCCAGCAGAATCCCCACCGTCTGCAGGATGTATTCAGCCCGAGCATCTCCCACCCGGCTGCCCTGAAGCAGGATATCCGTTTCATACAACACGCACCACGCCACGGCCAACACCCAGAACAGGGCGAATTCCACCTCCAGCACACGGAGCAATCGATTGATTTTCTTTTCCATTGTTTCCTATCATTTAAAGGGTTCCGGTAAACGCCACGCGGTTCACGATAGAACGTCCCAGCGTCACCTCGTCCGTATATTGCAATTCATCGCCGATGGAAATTCCACGGGCAATCATCGTAATCTTCACGTCACATCCAGCCAGTTTCCGGAAAATATAGAAGTTGGTCGTGTCGCCCTCCATGGTAGAGCTCAGCGCCAGAATCACCTCCTTGACAGTGCCCGACTTCACCCGCTCCACGAGGCTGTCTATCTCCAGGTCGGAAGGCCCGATGCCGTCCATGGGCGAAATCACCCCGCCCAGCACATGATACAGTCCGCGATACTGCTGGGTGTTCTCCACCGCCATCACGTCGCGTATGTTCTCCACCACGCACACCGTGGTCGCATCGCGCGAAGGGTTGGAGCAGATACGGCACACGTCCGTATCGGAGATATTGTGGCACACCTTGCAATACTTCACTTCTTTTTTCAGCGTGGAAATGGCGCTGCTGAACGCTTCCACCGTGGCATTGTCCTGACGCAACAGGTGCAGGACCAGCCGCATGGCCGTTTTCCGCCCGATGCCGGGAAGTTTGGCAAACTCGCCCACTGCCTTTTCCAATAAAACGGAAGGATATTGTTGATTCATGCTTGTTTTCTTTATTTACGGAAGGCAAAAATACGGATAAAATCCTTTGACTGTATGCAGGGAACGGGAAAAACGATTACCTTTGCATCAAACAACTCAATTTCGACCTATGGACATTACCAGCGCAGAGTTTGTCGTAAGCAACTCACGGGCCGACATGTGCCCACAGACCCAACTGCCGGAATATGCCTTCATCGGGCGTTCCAACGTGGGGAAATCCAGTCTCATCAACATGCTGACCAAGAATCCCAAACTGGCCATGACTTCGTCCACGCCGGGAAAAACCTTGCTCATCAACCATTTTCTCATCAACAAGGAATGGTATCTGGTAGACCTTCCCGGCTACGGCTATGCCCAACGGGGGAAGAAGATGATGGAGAAAATCCAGAAACTCATCGAATATTATGTACTGGAACGGGAGCAGCTCACCTGTCTTTTCGTACTGGTGGACAGCCGCCTGGACCCTCAGCGCATTGACCTGGAGTTCATCGAATGGCTGGGCGAGAACGGCATCCCCTTCGCCCTGATTTTCACCAAGGCTGACAAGCAAAGTGCGGGAAAGACTAAGACCAACGTCAGCCGCTACCTGGAGAAACTGAAAGAACAATGGGAGGAACTGCCTCCATATTTCGTATCTTCTTCTGAAAAGAAGACCGGACGGGAAGAAATCCTGGACTACATCGAACAAATCAACCGTTCGCTCAAGGAACAGGCCGAATAACACAAAGCCCACACATACAAATCCTCCTGTGTGAAGTTACCTGAAAAAGGACTCACACAGGAGGATTTGTCTATGATTATAAAAGGTCACTTCCATCGGATTCCACCACTCAGCGGGAAAAGACGATGTTGCCTTCTTTGCTCACATCCAGCCGCACATTGTAGCACGAAGCCCCATCGGGAATACAAAGCGTGGCCACATAGCGGTAACCGTTTTCGTCGACCTTCACAAAATCCATGTCGCTCAGAATGGCAGTGTGCAAGAAATCGGCCGGCACCACACGGGCAAACATTTCCTTATTGATGTCTTTGGAGAACAAACGTTCCTTTCCTTTATATACGCAGATATGAATGATGTTGTCGTAGTAGACATTCTCCACCGGAAGACCTTCCTCATTGATGCTGACCAGTGTCACCCGTTTCTTGGTTGGATTGATGTAGGCATATCCTCTGTAGCGCTCTCCCCCATACAGGATGACGGAATCTTTCTCGAACACTTCGCTTTCCGTTTCACGCACGGGAACCACCGTCCCGAACGACAGCGTGTCCGACTCGGCCTTATGCAGGCTGACCACCTCTCCCATCGAGGTACGATAACGCAAGCTGTACGCCTTCCGTTCCTCAATGAAATAATAGATAGGACGGGCACTGTGGATGGTCATCGTGTCATGACGCACGCTGAAAGGCATGGGTGCATTAATCTGGCTGGCATAATAAATGCTGTCCCCCTGAATTTTGAATAAAGGAGCCTCGGTGTTGTCGTCCAGCCAGATGCCTTGCAACTGCTGCATGGCCTCCCGGTCTTCTTCCTGCTTTTCCGCTTCTTTCTGCTGGGGAGACATACATCCTGCCAGACATCCTATACCCCCCAGAAGCATTATCAAGCCTGTTTTTTTCATGCGTCAATCGATTTCTACATTTACCGGCAGCAAAAATACAACAAAATTAAATGCCAACCGAAAAATGCCCCCTGAAAGATGTCCCACGTAAAAGAAAAATGTATTATTTTTGCAATATGATTGAATTGGCAAAACATATAGAAGTATTACTCCTGGAGAATGATTGTGTAATTGTCCCGGGGTTAGGAGGCTTTATAGCCCACAGACGGCAAGCGGCCATCTCCACACAAACAGGAGAATTCCAGCCGCCCCTCCGCACCATTGGATTCAATCCGCAGCTGGTGATGAACGACGGACTTCTGGTCCAGTCGTACATGCAGGCCTATAACACCGACTTCCCCGATGCGACCCGCCGGATTGAAAAGGTAGTCACCGAAATGAAAGACCAGTTGTACCAGCAGGGACAGGTTACCCTCGACCATGTAGGTACGATTTATTACAATATGAATGGAGGCTATGCCTTCGAGCCGGCATCCCCGTCTTTCTTTACACCGGGACTGTATGGACTGGAAAGTTTTACGCTCCCATTGTTGAAAGCGCTTCCCGCAGACGAACCGAAGGAATACAAACTTCCGGAGGTGAGCCGTCCCGCCACGGACAAAAAGCGACATTTCTCCCTGCGGCATTTCACGCGCAACGCAGTGGCCATCGCTGCCGCCGTATGCCTGTTCTTCATCCTGTCCGTACCGGTAGAAAACACCTACATGGACGATGCGAACTATGCATCTCTCGGCTCGTTCAGTATGTTCGATGCCATCCGTAACCAGTCGGTAGCCACCAGCATACAGACTACAGCCCCGCAGTCTACCTCTCAAAAGACTGCCCAAAAACAGCAAAAGAAGAAACGCGTACGCAACAATGTCAATACGCTCAAACCCGTAGCAGTCAAGACGGAAAAGATTGCAGCCGTTCCGGCTGTCAAGAAAGAAACCCAACCGGCTGTCAAAAAAGTATCGGCAGCCAAACCGGCGGCTGCTCCCGCACCGGCACCTTCCACCGCTACAAGCAAAAAGAAGGCTTATATCATCGTGGCCAGCCTGACCACGGACAGTGATGCCCAGAAAGAGCTGAAAAAGCTGCAGCAAAAAGGTTACAAGAACTGCAAAGTGCTGGAGTCTGACGGACGTTTCCGCATCGCACTGGATGGCTATGCCAGTTCGGGAGAAGCCTATAAAAAGGTACAGGAACTGCGCAATCAGGAAGGATTCAAGAATGCTTGGGTTTTCACTTCAAAATAAATACGCTTTAAAGACAGATGAAAAGAGTAAGATGCCCCAAATGTGACAATTTCATCCAGTTTGATGAAACAAAATATAAAGAAGGACAGTCACTCGTCTTTATTTGTGACAACTGCAAGAAACAGTTCAGCATCCGTATCGGCAAGTCCAAACTGAACGCAGCCAACCGCAAGGCTGAGGTGGTGGACGAAAAGGAAGGCGTGCAGGACTTCGGCAATGTACTGGCCGTAGAGAACGTGTTTGCCTACAAACAGGTGCTGCCGCTGCATGAAGGCGACAACCTCATCGGACGCCGGTGCAAGGGAAACGACATCGACATTCCCATCGAAAGCAACGACCCGAGCCTGGACCGCCGGCATTGCTACATCAACGTCAAAAAAGACAAACAAGGAAAAATCATTTATACGCTCCGTGACAACGACAGCATCACGGGCACTTTTCTGATGAACGAAATACTGGGCCCGAAAGAGCGCGTCCGCATTGAAGACGGAGCCGTCATCACCCTCGGTGCCACAACCCTGATTCTGAGAGCGGCAGAAGGACAAACGGAAGAATAACCGCCGCACTTATCTTCGTATATACAATTTAGGATAACTATAACACTAACAAACCTTTTACTCAATTATGGCTTTTACAAACAACGTAATGATTGTCCGGCACAAACTGCTGGAAAACCTGGTTGCTTTATGGAAAGAAAATCAATTAGTAGAGAAAATCGACCGTATTCCTCTGGAACTCAGTCCGCGCCGTTCACAGCCGGTGGGACGCTGCTGTATCCACAAGGAACGTGCCGTTACCAAATATAAGCTGCTCCCGCTGCTGGGTTGGGATATGACCGACGAAACGGACGAGCTGACTCCCCTTTCTGAATATGCCCGCAAGACACTGGACCGCAAGGAACGAATCAAGGAAAACATCCTCTGTGTCATCGACGAGGCATGTTCTTCCTGCGTGCAGGTGAACTACGAAGTAAGTAACCTTTGCCGGGGTTGTGTGGCCAGAAGCTGCTACATGAACTGTCCGAAAGGTGCCGTGCATTTCGACAAGAAAACCGGTCAGGCACGTATTGACCACGACAAGTGCATCAGCTGCGGTATCTGCCACAAGAGCTGTCCGTACCACGCCATCGTGTACATCCCGGTGCCGTGTGAGGAAGCTTGTCCTGTAAAAGCCATCAGCAAGGACGAACACTACATCGAACACATCGACGAAAGCAAATGTATCTACTGTGGCAAGTGTCTGAATGCCTGCCCGTTTGGTGCCATTTTCGAAATTTCCCAAGTGTTCGACGTACTGGAAGCCATCCGCAAGGGGGAACAGGTGATTGCCATCCCGGCTCCATCGGTATTGGGACAGTTCAATGCCACCATCGACCAAGTATACGGGGCATTGAAAGAAATCGGTTTTGCCGATGTGATTGAAGTGGCCGAAGGTGCCATGCATACCACCAGCAACGAGGCACACGAGCTGCTGGAGAAACTGGAAGAAGGACAGAAATTCATGACTACTTCCTGCTGTCCGTCGTACATCGAGCTGGTCAACAAGCACATTCCGGCCATGAAGCCTTACGTATCGAGCACCGGCTCTCCGATGTATTATGCAGCCCGCATCGCCAAACAGAAATACCCGAATGCCAAGGTAGTCTTCATCGGCCCGTGTATCGCCAAACGGAAAGAGGCACAGCGCGACGAATGTGTGGACTACGTGCTGACCTTCGAAGAACTTCACCCGATGTTCCGCGGACTGGGCATCGAACTGGAAAAGGCCAATCCGTATAAGGTGGCCTACGAATCTGTCTGCGAGGCACATGGATTTGCACAGGCTGGCGGTGTGGCCGGAGCAGTGAAAGCTTACTTGGGCCCGAAAGCCAACGGCATCAAGATTATGCAGTTCTCCGACTTCACGAAGAAAAACATCGGGGTGCTCCGTGCATACGCCAAGACGGGCAAGGTAGACGCCCAGTTCATTGAAATGATGGCCTGCGAAGGCGGATGCGTGACCGGTCCGAGCGCACACAACGACCCGGTGGCCGGAAAACGCCAGTTGAACCAGGATTTGCTGAAACGTACCCTCAAATACGAAAACAGCAATCAGGAATAATCCATGAAAGAATTGATAGAACGCCTTTACCGGGAGCAGACACTGGCTCCCGGTGAATTGCGTACCCTTCTGCTGGAGTGCCGGGGGGAAGACCTCGACTTTCTCATGCAAAAGGCACGCACGGTGGCTCAAAGCCATTTCGGCAATAAAATCTATATCCGCGGCCTCATCGAAGTGGGCAACTGCTGCCACAACGACTGCTTGTATTGCGGCATCCGGAGAAGCAACCGCCACCTGGAACGCTACCGCCTGGATGAGGAAACCATTCTGGCCTGCTGCCGCCACGGATACGAACTGGGATTCCGTACGTTTGTACTGCAAGGAGGCGAAGACAACTATATGACCGATGAAAGGGTCACCTCAGTAGTGACCGCCATCCGCACCGCCTTTCCCGATGTGGCCATCACCCTTTCCCTCGGTGAACGCCCCACCGTTTCCTACGAACGTTTTTTTCAGGCGGGAGCCAACCGCTACCTGCTGCGTCACGAGACGCACAACGAAACCCATTACCGCCGGCTGCACCCCGACAGCATGTCTCTGTCCAACCGTCTGCGGTGTCTGGACGACCTGAAACGCATCGGATTCCAGACGGGTACCGGCATCATGGTGGGAAGTCCGGGACAAACCGTCGATAACCTGGTGGAAGACATTCTCTTCATTGAGCAGTTCCGCCCTCAGATGATTGGCATCGGACCTTTCCTGCCGCATCACGACACTCCCTTTGCTTCCTGTCCGCCAGGAAGTCTGACGCAGACCCTGACGTTGCTCTCCATTTTCCGGCTGATGCACCCGCAGGCACTGATTCCCTCGACCACCGCATTGGCTAGCCTCACTCCCGACGGACGGGAGAAAGGTATACTGGCAGGCGGTAACGTGGTGATGCCCAACCTTTCGCCGGTAGAACAACGGAAGAAATATGCCTTGTACGACCACAAAGCCTCCATGGGCTCGGAAGCCGCCGAAGGATTGCGCCTGCTGGCACAACGGCTGGCAGCCATCGGATATGAAATAGATAAAAGCCGCGGAGACTATCCCGGCAAGACGTTATAACTTACATTGCAACTATGTACAAGATTGATTCTCAAAAGGCAGAGGAATTTATCTGCCACGAAGAAATTCTGGATACCCTGGAATATGCCCAAAGCAAGAGCCAGGACAAGGAACTGATACGTTCCATCATTGAAAAGGCCCGCCTGTGCAAGGGACTCTCTCATCGCGAAGCTGCCGTACTCTTGGAGTGCAACGACCCGGAACTGGTGGAGGAAATCTACCGTCTGGCCCGCGAAATCAAGCAGAAATTCTACGGTAACCGCATCGTGATGTTTGCCCCGCTGTACTTGTCGAACTATTGCGTGAACAGCTGTACCTATTGTCCCTACCACGCGAAGAACAAGACCATCGCCCGCAAGAAACTGACACAGGAGGACATCCGCCGCGAGGTCATCGCCCTGCAGGACATGGGACACAAACGTCTGGCACTGGAAGCCGGCGAAGACCCTATCCACAATCCACTTGAGTACATTCTGGAGTCCATCCAGACCATCTATAGCATCAAGCACAAGAACGGAGCCATCCGACGGGTGAACGTGAACATTGCCGCCACTACGGTAGAAAACTACCGCCGCCTGAAAGAGGCCGGCATCGGTACCTATATCCTGTTTCAGGAAACCTACCACAAAGAGAACTACGAGAAACTGCATCCCAGAGGTCCGAAGAGCAACTATGCTTACCACACGGAAGCCATGGACCGCGCCATGCAAGGAGGCATTGACGACGTGGGTATCGGCGTATTGTTCGGCCTGAACACTTACCGCTACGATTTTGTGGGACTGCTGATGCATGCCGAACACCTGGAAGCGACCTACGGCGTAGGCCCGCACACCATCAGTGTGCCGCGTATCTGCTCGGCCGACGACATCGATGCTTCCACCTTCGAGAACGCCATCTCCGACGAAATATTTCAGAAGATTGTGGCCGTCATCCGCATCAGCGTACCTTACACCGGCATGATTATCTCTACCCGTGAATCACAGCGTTCCCGCGAAAAAGTGCTGGCCCTCGGCGTATCACAAATCAGCGGTGGTTCCCGTACCAGCGTGGGAGGATATGTGCAAGAAGAGACGGAGGAGAACTCCGCTCAGTTCGACGTGTCCGACCGCCGTTCGTTGGACGAGGTGGTGGGATGGCTGCTCGATTTGGGCTACCTGCCCAGTTTTTGCACGGCCTGCTATCGCGAAGGGCGTACCGGCGACCGCTTTATGGCCTTATGCAAGAATCTGCAGATTCACAACTGTTGTCTGCCAAATGCGCTGATGACGCTTAAGGAATATCTTGTCGATTATGCCAGTCCGGAAACCCGTAAGATCGGCGAGGCGCTGATTAAGAAAGAACTGGACAATATTCCGAAAGACAAGGTTCGGGAAATTTGCCGCGAACATATCGGCGAAATAGAGGGCGGAAAGAGGGATTTCCGTTTCTAGCAACAGCCCTGCCGACGGCGGGGCTTTGTTTTATCTGATTGCAATATATTTATATTCGGATATCATATTATCGGAAAATAAACGAACGAGGTTACAATGGCCGGAAAACTGAAAATAAAATACTGCATTTGGGACGTCGGCGGCGTCATTTATCCGTATACCCTGAAATTCGTGAACGAGTTTATGAAAAGCCGAACCGAGGATATGGCGGCATTTAACGAGAACAACGGTGCCGTCGGTTTCGACTATGATGCCTTTATGCTCGGAAAGGTAAGCTTTGAAACGCTTTGCCGCCAGTTGTGCAAATACTGCGCGGTTAAGTTTCAGGCGGGAATTGATGCACAGATTAATCTGGCTTTTCGCGACGGCATCGGCGAATTTAGGGAAACGACGCGCCGCCTGATGGAACAGATGAAGAAAAAGGGGATCGTCAACGGAATTTTGTCGAACGCATTACCGAACCTGAAAGATACGGCGGACGCTTTCGGCCTGATTGATGAGAACTGCATCTTCTGCTCTTTTGATTTGGGACTGTTGAAGCCGGATCCCCGGATTTATGAGACTGTGCGCGAAAAACTCGGCTGTGCGTTCGGGGAAATTCTGTTTATTGACGACAAGCCGGCAAATGTCGAAGCGGCTCAGGTGCTGGGTATCAACGCGCTGGTGTTTAATGACGGGACGGCGGAAAAAGACGTCAGCAGGCTGATGGGCTGGGGAACGGGAAGAAAATGAGCCTGCGCCCCGGTTTCTCAATCATTATGCCGACGTTTAACCGCGCTTTCTGCATTTGTGAAGCCGTTGATTCCGTTCTGATGCAGAATTATCCCGATTTTGAACTGATTGTCGTTGACGATGGTTCGTCCGACGGAACGGATATGCTGCTGAAAGAACGTTACGGCGCCGAAATGGCTTGCGGACGCCTGAAGTATCTGCAAAGCGGCCATGAGGGAGTCAGTGCCGCCAGAAACAAGGGATTGCGTGCCGCGACGCGGGAATGGGCCGGATATTTGGATACGGACAACCGGATGTGTGCCGATTATTTTGCGGTATTTGAAAATGCCGTTCGGACGGGAGGCGCAAAGTGTTATTATGCCCAGATAAAGCATTTGAACAATCGGCGGG